>Ga0207667_10000268_pt1 | contig 72064 bp, 74 predicted proteins | sample KBSCornC52_FD_184301 | JGI IMG/M metagenome (GOLD analysis project Ga0207667, IMG submission 184301) | Corn rhizosphere microbial communities from Kellogg Biological Station, Michigan, USA - KBS Corn C5-2 (SPAdes) (version 2) | ecosystem: Host-associated > Plants > Roots > Rhizosphere > Soil ... | reverse complement strand
CATTGGTTCCGTCCGCAGCACGCGGCAGATTACCAAAGCGATGCAGCTCGTCTCGGCAAGCAAGTTGCGTCGTGCCCAGGAGCGCGCTTTGGCTGCCCGGCCGTACCGTGAGGCCGCCTACGAGTTGCTCGGCCGGTTGGCGTCATACAGTGAAGTGGAGGAACATCCGCTCTTCCGCCAGCGCCCTATCAAGACGCGCCTCTATGTCGTCATCACCAGCAATAGCGGCATGGCCGGCGCGTATAACGCGAACGTCCTGAAGCTGCTTGCGCAAGGCATTGCCCGGGATCGCAGCGGGCATGTGAAGAGCGTTGTTATTACCATCGGCAACAAGGGCGTGCAGTTTGTACGCCGCTTGGCGGATGTGGAGTTGATGGCGCACTACCCTGCTTTTGGCGACGAGCCGACGCAAGCGGATATCCAGCCGGTTCTCGCGAGTATCGTCAAACAGTATGAAGACAGCGCGGTCGACGAAGTAGTGCTGCTCTACACCACTCACCGCTCGGGCATCCTGCAAGAAGCGGTTAGTATGCCGCTGTTGCCGGCGCAGCTCGACAAACCGGCCGACGTGTCCGCGGCGCCTGCCCTGGCCATGAACTTCGAGCCGGACGTTATGACTGTTATTCACACGACCGCGACGAGGTTGATTGAAGTGCAAGTCTGGCAGGTGGTGCTCGAAAGCCTGGCCAGCGAACATTCCATGCGCATGATGGCTATGAAGAGCGCGACCGACAACGCGACAGAGTTGATTAATGACTATACGTTGGAATACAACACAGCGCGTCAAGCAGCGATCACCCAAGAATTAGCCGAGATTAGCGGCGGCGCGGAAGCATTGAACGGATAATAAGGAGCAATACATAATGGCGACAGCAACAACAGAGAAAACGAATACCGGTACCGTTACCCAGATCGTCGGTGTCGTTGTGGACGTGGAGTTTACGGCCGATCATCTGCCGGCAATTTATAACGCATTGGAGATTGAGCACGAGGGCCAGATGCTTGTGCTGGAAGTTGCGCAGCACCTGAGCGAATCCAGCGTGCGGGCGGTAGCGCTCGGCACGACCGACGGTTTGCAGCGCGGCACGGCCGTACGCGACACAGGCGCGCCGATTAGCGTGCCGATCGGCGAAGCGACATTGGGCCGCATGTTCAACGTCGTAGGCGCTCCGATTGATAACAAGGGTGGCGAGTTCAAGCAAAAGGCGCCTATTCACAAGACACCACCACCGCTTATTGACCAATCCGGCCGTGTTGAAGTCCTCGAAACCGGTATCAAGGTCATCGACCTCATCGCACCAATTACCAAGGGAGGCAAAGTCGGCCTGTTCGGCGGTGCCGGCGTGGGCAAAACCGTGCTTATCCAGGAACTGATCAATAACATCGCTAAGTTCCACAGCGGCTACTCTGTCTTCGCTGGAGTCGGCGAGCGCACGCGCGAGGGCAATGACCTGTACGGTGAAATGACCGAGTCGGGCGTCATTAAAAATACGAGTCTTGTCTTCGGCCAGATGAACGAGCCGCCGGGCGCGCGTTTGCGCGTCGGATTGTCCGGACTGACCATTGCTGAAGGTTTCCGTGACCAAGGCAAGGATACACTGCTGTTCATCGACAATATCTTCCGCTTCACCCAGGCCGGCAGCGAAGTGTCTGCCCTACTTGGCCGCCTGCCAAGCGCCGTCGGGTACCAGCCGACGCTGCAGCAGGAAATGGGTGCGTTACAGGAGCGCATCACGAGCACGCGTGAAGGTTCTATTACGTCCGTCCAGGCAGTATACGTGCCGGCTGACGACTTGACCGACCCCGCGCCGGCGACCACGTTCGCGCACCTCGACTCGACCATTGTCTTGAGCCGCGCACTCACGGAAATCGGTATCTACCCTGCAGTTGACCCGCTCGACTCAAGTTCAACTATCCTCGACCCCGAGATTGTTGGTGACGAACACTACCAGGTAGCGCGCGAAGTGCAGCGCTTGCTGCAGCGCTACAAAGACCTGCAGGATATCATCGCCATTCTGGGCATGGAAGAACTATCCGAGGAAGACAAGCAAACGGTGGCACGTGCTCGTCGTGTGCAGCGCTTCTTGAGCCAACCGTTCTTCGTGGCGGAACAATTCACGGGTAATGCCGGCCAGTATGTTAGTCTGAAAGACACCATCATGAGCTTCAAAGAAATCCTCGACGGCAAGCATGACGACAAGCCGGAGTCGGCCTTCTACCTCAAGGGTAGCATCAAAGACGTAAAGGTAGCGTAGAGTCTATGGACCGCACGCTCCGGCTCCAGCTCATCACGCTCAAAGGCGTCAAGTTCGATGACAACGTGTATGAGGTGATTCTACCGACGCTTGCCGGCCAGATCGGTGTGTTGCCGGGCCATATGCCGCTTATTAGCACTGCTACGAGCGGTGTCATCGCCGTGCGCCGGAATGAGCACGACGCCGATATGCAGATGGAATATTTTGCAACCGACGGCGGCATCATTGAAGTGCTGAATAACGAGCTGCATGTTCTAGTGGATGAAGCTGACCATGCGGAGGATATCAACCAGGCCGAGGCAGAAGCCGCGCACGAACGCGCGCTCAAGCTGAAGGCCGAAGCTAAAGACCAGGTTAGCTTGGAGCACGCCCAGGCACTTGTCGACCGCACTGCGACACGCTTGCAGGTTGCCGGTCTCAAACGCCGCCGCCCCGGCCGATAGCATATGTGATTAGTTTCGGTTATAAAAAGGGTTTTCCGTGCGAAGTGAGTAAGAGTGGTATGCTGGCAAGTTGCCGGCGTACTGCTGCATTACTGCAAACTTCGCACGGAAGAGTGTTCTGGCGGCGACGAATGTCCCTACTTGTGCAGCTGTGAAGCTACAAAGTCGGACGTGATGATATCCCCTACACCTTCAACGGTGATTCGTGATTTACCGTTGTCGAGTGGATGAATGTCGAGAACTCGACGAAGACAGACGAAGTCCGCGAATGCGGCTCTTCCCTCATCATCGGGAATATCTACCTCTACAAGGACGAGATTCTGATACCACGGATCTGATTCGCGAAGCTCAAGGAACTTTGCTTCGATTGCGCCGTAGCCATCGGGTGTCGTGGTGAGCACGGAGCCGTCAGTCGTGACAATTCTCCAGCCAGGACCAGTGCCTGCCCAGAAGTTTGTAACGCGTGCGATTATGTACGCGTCTATGGTGTCGGTCTCGTTAGTGCCATACAGTGGGAGGGTAATCCCAGTATCATCTAGGTAGCTCACGTTTTCTCCTTTTAGAGAACTTTTCCAGTTGAACTGGAAACGATTTGTTCTTCGCCAGAACTGATGCATCATAGAACATTATCAATATATTGTCAATAGGCATAAGAATGATAGAGTTTGCTTATGTCCTGCGGGTTGCCGCTGCATATATAGAGGCGTACACTGGCTTCGTATTTATACGTACTGCTAAGACTTGAGAGGAGCATAACATGGCAGAGCATACATATCCGGAATTGGGCATCGGTATCGGTTCTATAGGTCCTGACGCACGTATCGAGCGCGGCGAAATTGAGCTGCAACGGCTGCAAGAATTTCTTGGCCGCTTAGCCAGTGGTGACTTGTTTGCCCATACAGACCTAGTGATTCCGGCGATGTGTGTCGATGGCCGCCTGCCCGAGAACAAGCAGCTCGAGCTTCTACCGAACTCGTCGGGCGGTACATTCACGCTTGTTGTTGCCGATGCATTGGTGCACGGCCATGACGGTAACGCTGCCGGGCATGCGCATGATGTGTACGCGCAACTTGCCGGTAAAGGCTATAAAATCGGCGGTCACGATGCGGACCACGCATCCGGTGAAGGTTGCGGGTGCGGTGCCGAGGATAATTTGCAAGCAATCTTGGGTTTCATCGCGGACGAGAACAACGCGAGCGCGATACGCAGGTTCATTGAGTCGCTTGGCGAACATGTCGATGCGGGCGTGCACGAGGAGCTAGTCGCGCAAGCGCAGTCACTGCTGCAAAGTGGCTACGCGGATGCTACAGGCAAAAATTTGCGCCAGGCATTCGTTGATACTGCCGGCGAAGGCTCGGTCGTGACGTTGTCCGGTCCGCACAACGAAGTGGCATTGGTGGTGAATACGCGCGCTCATGAAACGTACGATCGTATTGCTGCGCGCAATGAGTTCGGTGACGCATACCAGGCATTCAATGTCGACGTGGAGGCGGTACGCGAAGGCACAAAAATCATGTCAGAAACAGATGACGACGCAACCAAGATGCACATTGCTGCGTTGTACTACAACGTTGCAGTTGCCGCGGTATTAGCCGGTCCGGATTTGCGCGTTGTCGTGCGCTAAACGCACGCAGGACATACAAGCGCTTGCAATTTGCGAAACCGCATACTAAGCTTAGGGCATAATTAACTTTTTGGAGGGATCCATGGTTGGGAGAAATCGAATAGCCATCGTGGTGGCTGAGTTTCTCGGCACCGGCGTTTTGGCGTTGGCGATGCTGAGTGTGCAGCACTCGGCGATCGGGTTGCCGTACTTTATAGCAATTGTAGCTGGCTTGACGCTCGCCGTTATGACCGTGCTGTTTGCACGTACGGGTGACGGCGCACATTTCAACCCGGCGATAACGATCGGTATGTGGGCTGCACGGCAGGTTAAGACGATGCCGGCGATTGCATACATTGTCGCGCAAATGCTCGGTGCATGGGCGGCATACTACATTTACACGTTCTACGTGCACACGTCACTGCAGCCGACGGTCAGCCACTTTGACTGGACAGTATTGATTGCAGAAGGCGTTGGCGCTCTTGTACTGTCACTCGGGTACGCTGCGGCGGTATTTAATCGCTTCTTGAATGCCAAGACCGCTGCGACGATTGGTGCTGCCTATACGTTGGCGATCATACTCGCTTCTAGCGCATCTATCGGCATTGTAAACCCGGCCATTGCGCTGTCATTCCGTGTCTTTGACGTATTCGGCTCTAGCGGTTGGACGAACTACGCCCTTGGCCCAGTCTTGGGTGCTATCCTTGGCTTCCTGGTATACGAATTGCTGTACGCTCCAGAAACCAGCCTTGAGCGTGTCCGCACCATTGTTAGCGAACGCTTCGTACGCGTTCGTGAAGCACCGCTGCCTGCCTCGGCTCCCGCAAAGTCTGAAACTGCTGCCAAGCCGCGCACCGCTTCGAAGCCGCGCCGCTCCAGTCGTTCATCGCGCAGCCGCTCGCGCAGCAAGCGTTAAGCTGCTACACGCGACTATATGCGGAAACCGCCCTGCACTCGCAGGGCGGTTTTAGTTTAGATATTGCCGTCTATAAGGTCCTGCTCAAATTGCTTGATGCCTTTGAGACTGGCGGCATACGCGCTGACATCCGGAAACTCGAGGTTATGGACGTGCTTCCAGAGCGCTGCCATAAGTTGCTGCGTATGCTCGACTTCTTCGTCTTGGAAAGGTAGTTCCAGTACATGAATGCGGTTATTGTCACCCGGTTCTACGAACTCTAGTCGGCCTTTTGGCACGTGGTAGCCTGCAAACGTCGAAGAGTGTTCGATGAGTATCTTGTAACTATGCAACTGCCGCCGGTACATATATAGTTTGGCATCGCTAAGCCACTTGGAAAAGCTCTTACCCGTCTTGTAGTCGACGACGGTTATTTCTTTGTTCTTACGGTCGATTTCCAGCCGGTCGACCTTACCACCAAGGTGCACGTCACCGAGGAATGCGTTCTCGTTACTGAACGATTGCTCTGCTTTGTCGCCTGCTTTGTATTGGCCGCTTCGTTCTGCAAGATATGCGGCTAGTGCCGTTTCGCCGCGCTCGATTTCCAGAGCGATACGCTGCTCGGTTAGCTTCTTACGCCGCATACGGCTTGCGAAGTACGTAACGGCTTCATTCGTGCTTGGTACGCTCCCCGTTTCGTTGACACTATTTTGTACCCATTGGAGTGTCTCGTGTATGGCATTGCCGAACTCGCCATCAGTGGACGGTGCCTCTGGAAATTGGAGTATGGTCGAGAAGAAGAAGCGCTCGGGACCGCCATATTCAAGGTCGAGGAATGTGCTGAGGTGTGTTGGGCTGACGCGGTATGCGGCAAGCCGCGGCGCGAGCAATGACTTCAGCTCGGCATATTGTTCCTTGTCACGGTGGCGTTTGCGCCAATCGGTCTCGAGCAATTCTTGTGATGGCGGGGCGTCATCCGTGCGGATAACGAGGCGAGCGTGTTCCGGCAGCACATAGTCCCGTACGCTGCCGTCTGCCGTTTCGCGCTCATCCAGGTAGCGCAAGCGCTTGGATTCTTTGCCGTTATAACTCTGTGCGACACTCGTGAGGTGCAGCCCGTACTTGGCTCGAGTGAATGCTACGAACAAAATACGCAGCCGTTCGTCGTCGGTCGCGCCGGCATGGCGTGCGGGAGCTAAGTTGGCCGGCAGAGTCAGGCGGTTACTCTGACCGCGCGAACTTCCCCACACTTCCTCCTGCAAATACGGCACAAATACGTGCTCGAACTCCAGCCCTTTGGCTTTGAAGATAGTCATGATCTGCACGGCGTCGGCGCGTTGGTTATAGGGACTGGTACCGACCATGCGTTCGCCGGCATCTTTGTACAAGTCGACAAAGGCGATAAGATCGCGCAAATACAGCACGCCCTCGTTCATTGCCTGGTGTGCGCGTAAACGTGCCCGCAGTTCCGTCAGGTGCGTCAATGTATCGTAAAAGACATTCGGGTTAATATCACGCATGGCATCGCTGGTATAAAAGTCGCGCAAAGGCGAGCTGATCCGTGGCGCATGGAATTCGTTCGTGTCGATTTCCGCTGTGCCGATGAGATAGTCGAGCATAGTTTCGCAGCTTTCGCCGGCAACTTTATTGGCAAGTGTCATGAACAATAGTGCGGGTACGCGGAAGTCCTCGCCTGCGTCAAGCAGCGCGCGTGTCCACGTGACTGTGCGATCCGGTGTGTCGCGATGCAGGCGACGCGCATCGGCGACTTGCCACGACTGCTTCCATATCTCGCTAACGGGCAATCGCCAGAATTCGTAGCTGAGCACCTCCGGCCACAGGCTATCGGCCGTCAGCTCATCGCCGTCGTGCAGTGCCAGGACCAGCCGGCTCATGGTAATGAGCTCGCGTACGACCTCCGTCTGCAAAATGTCGTCGCGCTTCTCATAGCTGACGTGAATGCCGTAATTATTGAAGTATGGTACGAGCTGCTCCAGGTGCTTGTGCCTGGGCGCGAGCACGGCAATTTCGCGCGGACTTACTCCCTTATCAATAAGCGTCTTGGCCTTACGGGCAATCCAATCCGCCTGGGCGATGTCACTGAGGAATTCGTAACGCGTGAGATCGGTCTGCGGCAGACCTTTCCCCGCGGCAGTGAGATCTTTGCTCATGCCTGGGTGGCCGATATCGAGTCGTTCTTCTATCTGTCCAGCTACGTTGCGGGCTGCTTCGAGGATATCCGGTGTCGAACGGTAGTTCTGCGTCAAGTTAATAATACGAACATCACGGTACATCTCTTTGAAGTCGAGCATGTTGGAATACAACGCTCCTTGAAAGGCGTAAATCGCCTGGTCGTCATCGCCGACCGCCATGACGTTCGGCCGTCCTTCGCTGACAGGATTGTTCGTGAGCAGTTGCACGAGCCGTAGCTGCGACTTGTTCGTGTCCTGGAACTCGTCCAATAAGATATAAAGGTACTGCTCCTGCAGTGTCCAGCGGAATTCGTCATTCTCTTCGAGGGCGCGTACGGCGCGCAGAATCATATCGTCGTAGTCGTACAGGCCCTGCGTTTCCAGTGCCGCCGAATATTGCTCCATCACGCCTGCTAGCGCCTGCATGCGCTCGCTTTCTGGCTTGCCTGCCAGCATGAACCGGTTGTCGCCGTCTTTTACTAGCCAATCATTTTTCCACTTGGTCAGCGGTGTGGTTTTCTTTTTCTCAACCGCCTCGTCCATGGCCATGTGCAAGGTGCGAACGGCGGTATCGGCGAGTGAAATGAAGTCCGGATGTATCGAACGTTCCGGCGTGTATGCCTGTATGACGGCAAGTATGCGCTCGAAGAGTGGCAACGCCTTTTCCAGATTTGGTATGCGGGTAAAGCCGGTGAGGATTGTTGCAGCGTCACGGCTCGCCTGCTGGATGAATAGTAAGTTTTCGGCGGCGATGAGACGTAAGTCGGCGGCGTCGAGCAGTGCGCGCTTCATCTCGCTGATGGTGGAGATAAGGTCGTTCGGATGATAGCGTGTCTGCTTGAGCGGGTTACTGTAGTGCAATCCCTCCACGATGTCGTTGACGATTTGTCGTTGCACCAGTTCGTCGGCAACAGACTGTAGGCGGGTTTCTTTGAAATATTCAGGGTAACGGTCTATGAGATTGCCACCAAAAGCGTGATACGTACTGATGGTAACGTCGTATGCGGGTTGCCCGATAAAGCTGGCAAGGCGCCGACGCATATTCTCGGCTCCGTTTTCGGTGAATGTCAGGCACAGGATATTGCGCGCGGGCGTGTCTGTCTGCTCAAGGATATTCGCCACGCGGGCGCTGAGCAGTTGTGTCTTACCAGTTCCTGGCCCGGCGATGACGAGTAACGGCCCATCGATTGTATCGACAGCCTCAGCTTGCGCCGCATTCAGCGCTTTATACACCTCCGGGAACGTGTCCATGGCTTCAATTATAGCAGGAAGGAATGCCATTTTAGCACTCGTACGATACGAGTGCTTATCAACCCTGGAGAGGAAAATGTAGTACGATGATACTATGAACGCGCTTATCCTAGGCGGGCAAAGCCCTCGTCATCAAGTTTGGGTTCGGCAAGTAGCCGAGTCATTACAGCCGTACTTTCAAGTGGTTACATTTCTCGACTACCGACATTGGCAGGGTGACAGCGAGCCGGATGTCGCATACGAGATGGAGCAAGCATCGAAACTGGCAGCAACGCTTGGAGAGTACGTTATTGTGGCAAAATCACTTGGTACGGTTATCACGACGCGAGCCGTTGAAAAGCAGATGCTTAATCCCGCACAGTGCGTATTCCTGGGCTTTCCGTTGGAAGTTGTCAACAAGACCTATCAGGATATTGCCGCTAAACTCGCCAGCTTGCCAGCGACAACAGTTGTTCAGAATACCTATGATCCAACCGGTTCATTTGAACTGGTAGAAGCCTACGTCAAGATGCACGGGAACAGGCGGGTGAACTGCCTAGAGACACCAGGCGACACGCACAACTACATCGATTTTGCGCTTATTGCCAAACTGGCATCAGGGACGCATTAGGCGGCAGCGATGGTTTCCTGGGCTGTGCCGATGCATACGGGACAGCTCTCTTCAGCACCGAACTCCGTTGCCCATTGCTCAGTAGCCTTCCACCAGGGTTCGAGGTCGTGGAAGCCAAGCCAGTCGGCCGCTTCGCGTAGTGCCCAGCCGGCACGTCCGTAGAAGTGTAACTTGCCCCAGTCCACTGCTGCCCACATCGGGCCGGCGGGGATAATAGAAATGGGCTGCTTTGGCTTATACGGCTGCAGCGTATCGCCGTGCAGGGCGCGGACAATGTTATTACTGACAAATAGAGCATCGCGCAGCGCTGTCTGTGCCATACCACTGTATTGTGTGGCGGCGTTATCACCTATAACGTAAATGTTCGGTTCGGCTTCTAAGAAATCATTGACAACCACTTTGTGCCGTTCATTGATGGCGAACTTGTTCTGGTCAAAAAACGGGTTGTTCGCCGTACCGGCTGTCCAAACGACCGTGTGGCTGTTCAGCGGTTGGCCGTTGATCATCAGCGCGTCGGCAGTTTCACCCTGGACGGTTTGTCCCAGGTAGAGCTTGATACCGAGCTTTCGAAGTTGTCGTCGCACGGCACGTGATGTTAGTTTGGGCGAACGCGGCAGCAAGCGCGGTCCCGCTTCAATGAGATCGATGTGTATCGCCTTGTGTTTGATACCATGCCTGGCCATAATATCCCGCAAATATCCTGGTAGTGCCCCTGCTAACTCGATACCGGTTGGCCCTGCCCCTACAATAACGTAATTAAGGTCCGGCCTACGATCGTCTATTAGCTGTTCGTGCAAATGTGCCTTGAACCGGCTGGCTTCCTCGATCGACTTGATACCGTACGAAAATTCTTTTAAGCCGTTGATACCGAAGTAGTTAGTAACGACACCGAGTGCTAGTACAAGGGTGTCATACGGGATAATGTGCCCTTCTGTGGTATGTACGGCTTTGTGCTCGCGATCGACCTGGTCAGCGGTGCCATGCGCTAAAGTCACCCTGTCGGTAGGTAGGATATCCGTAAGTGAAATACTGGACTGCGTACGCAGGCCGCCTGTAGCGGTATGATAGAGCGTCGGGTAGTACCGAAAGTTAGTCTGGTCAGATAACAGCGTAACGGCGATACCGTCATGCTTGCTTAACTCGAGTGCTGTCTTAATGCCTCCAAAGCCTGCGCCCACCACCAGCACGTGGTGTTTATGGTGTTTGTGTTCCGTCATGCTTATGATTATACCCCCTAACAAACGTGTCGGAAAATATATTGCAATATCTGCACACGATAGTTATGCTTAGTAGTTTGAACGGAGAGGGATGATATGCAGCTAGAGGCGGTTCAGCGAAAAACGGGAGAAACAATACGCCGTTATGGATATGCGATGAAACGCATTGGAGCTACTGCACTTTTGGGCGCATCCATGTTTGTGAGTGGTTGTGCTACAGCTGCTACCCGTGGAGGGAACGAAACACAAATATCTACATCTCCCGCAGCCGCAAACGTTACTCCGACGCGGCCATCGCAGGGATATGCCGAAGTCGAGCAATTTGGTGCTTACACCTTTGATAATTATCAGAACGCTAGCGGTAAAGGCCAGTATTTACAGATAGGCCAGCAGGTGGTGATCGCGTGTATCGAGTACGATCCAAACACGACGGTTACGAGTACAAGGGGTCTTTGGTATCAATTGGTGACGCCAACAGGCCCGCGCGGTGAAGTGGTGTATGCCGCGGCGAACACCTTCTGGAACCAGGATCCGCCTCAGCCACCTGATCAGGACAATGCGTATGACGCCCGTGTTTCCCTGTGCACTGACTCATCGTCGAAAGTCCTGCCGTCTCCGCACGGATAGCCCATGAATATCCCTGCGCTTGTAAACTGTGTTCGCAACGCTTAAGCTTAGGGTATGCATAGCACAATTCTTCACAAACCCAAACCTCACACAGTAGCACGACACGGTCACTCAAAAGGCGATGTGGCAACCAGTGTGGACGAGTTCAAGCAATTGCTTGCAGCCCGTGGCTTCAAAGGTGATATTAACGATAGTCCAGAGGCGCGCGAGTTCTACAGTCATGACGCCAGCATGTTCGAACTGCGGCCGGAACTGGTCGTCATGCCCAAAGATGACGCAGATGTCCAGAAGCTTATCGGGCTCGTCGCGGCCAGCAAACCCCACATGCCCCACTTGTCGGTGACGGCACGGAGTGCCGGGACGGATATGGCCGGCGGCGCGATCAATGATTCGATCATCGTTGATTTCAAGAAGTATTTTACGCACGTCGAGCATGTCACGGACGACGAGGCGCGGACGCAACCGGGTGTCTTTTACCGCGATTTCGAAGCCGAAACACTTAAGCACGGCGCGCTCCTTCCCTGCTATCCTGCCTCGCGCGACCTCTGTACCGTAGGCGGCATGGTGGCGAATAACTCCGGGGGTGAAAAGTCTCTGGAATATGGCAAGACGAAGGACTTTGTCAAATCACTGCAAGTCGTGTTTGCAGATGGCAATGAATACACCGTCAAACCACTCAACAAGACCGAGCTGTACGCTAAGATTGCCCAGAAAGATTACGAGGGTACTATCTATAAGAGGATATACGACCTCTGCGAAGAGCATTACGACGAGATTAAGGCTGCTGCTCCACAAGTGTCCAAGAACTCCATGGGCTACACGTTGTGGGAAGTCTGGGACCGCGAGGCAGGTGTCTTCGATCTTACGAAGCTGATCGTCGGCTCTGAGGGCACGCTCGGCTTTGTGACTGACATTACCTATCGGCTTGTGCCGCACCGGCCGCATTCCGGCCTGCTTGTGCTCTTTATGCATGGGATTGATGACCTCGGCGAGCTAATCCCCAAAGTGCTCGAGCATCATCCTGCAACGTTTGAGAGCTTCGATGACGCCACGTTATGGCTGAGTATCCGCTTCATGCCTTCCTTCCTGAAGATGCTCGGGTTGAAGGGGTTCATCCACTTGCTGTTTAGCCTCATGCCTGATGGTTTTCAGCTGTTGCGCGGTTTTCCGAAGCTCGTACTGATGGTGGAATTCAATGGCCAGTCGGAAGACGAAGTCCGCGAGAAAGTGCACGCATTGCACCGTGACCTGAAAGGCTACCGTGCTCGCTATGAGGTTAACGGGTTCGAGGAGGATCCTACCGAGGGGAAAAGCGAGAAGTTTTGGCTCATGCGTCGATATAGCTTTCAATTACTCCGCAGCAAGGTGAAGGATAAGCATACAGCGCCCTTTATCGACGACCTTATTGTGCGTCCCGAGTACTTGGTAGAGTTCTTGCCGAAGATCCAGAGGATCATCCGCAAGTACCATCTCAACGCGACAATCGCCGGACACATGGGCGACGGCAATTTTCACATTATCCCGCTTATGAAAATTGAAGACCCTAAGGAACGCGCTAAGCTGCTGCCGGCTATGAAAGAGGTAGATGCGTTAGTTTTGAAATATCACGGTTCCCTAAGCGGCGAGCACAACGACGGCCTCGTCCGCGGTCCCTGGCTGGAGCAGCAGTTCGGGCGCAATATTGTTGGATTATTCCGCGAAGTGAAGCATATATTCGATCCAGAGAATATCTTCAATCCGCACAAGAAGTCCGATGCTACCTGGGACTACTCGTTTTCGCACATCCGCGATCGCTTCTAACACAATGCGTGTCTGGGTACGGCAACCTACAGTTATCCGGACCCTGCGGCTTGGAGCCTGGGGGTTAGCGGTACTTGTGGCCGCGTTGGCGTTCTACGAATGGGCTGGCTCGTGGCAGTGGCAGCTCGGCAGTCTCTCGATTTACCAGATCTTCCCCATTTTCGGCCTGATGGCTTTCAGCCTTATGTGGGCGCAATACGTCGTGAACGCCCTTGCGACCCTCTTGAAGCTAGATCAGGCGTCGCTTGGCCGTTTCTACAGCACGATGGGCTATCTTGTTCTTACTGCAATCGTGCTGCATCCCGGACTGCTGGTCTGGCAGCTCTGGCGCGATGGTTTCGGCTTGCCTCCGGAAAGCTACCTGCGCCACTACGTTGCGCCTGGTTTAGGTTGGGTAGCGCTCATAGGTACGGTATCGCTATTTGTTTTCCTTGCTTATGAATTGCACCGGTGGTTTGGCGGCCGGCGGTGGTGGCGGTTTGTCGAATATGCGTCGGACGTCGCAATACTTGGTATTTTCTACCATGCCTTGCGGCTCGGTACTCAGGTGGGCCAGCCCGGCTGGTTCCATGGACTCTGGCTATTCTACGGTGTTGTGCTCGTTGCCGTACTAGCGTACAAATATGGCAAGATGGTTATGAATAAACGCGCTGCAGCGGCAACGGCAAAGGGGAGCGTATGAATCTGAAGAATCTAAGCAACATGAAATTGGCCGTGTGGTTATTGCGCGCGGGGATTGCTTTTGCTTTTGCGTACGCGGGCATCGCATCCTTGCTCAATCCGCTCGAATGGGAAGGTTTCCTGCCCCATTCCCTGACAACACTCATTCCGGCTGCGACATTGCTAGGTTTATTTGCGGCGTATGAGCTTGTGCTAGCTACGTGGCTGATCAGTGGTAAATACGGCCGCTACGCGGCGCTACTGGCGGCTGCTACTTTTGCGGGTATTACGGCTACAAACTTGAGTGAACTTATCGTCACCTTCCGCGACATCAGTCTTATCCTCATGGCGCTTGCTCTCGCGGCCCTTGAACGGTAGACGTACGATCTAGAATTAGAATGTGCTCTGGTCGTTGATGTATTGTCGGACTTGCTCCGGCGTCATGTTGTAGTTAAGGTGGGTCATGATCCACACCGATGCCAACACGACCACGATCACAGCGCCGAATGTAAAGCAGAATTGTACCGCATTCCACTTGCTATCTTCGCCCTGGCCCAGGTGCAGGAAGAAGAAAAGCTGGACGGCGAGTTGTATCATAGCGAGTACCAAGACGACGGCAATGATGACAGTTGAGGCCGCAATAGCTCGTGTAAGTACGAGGCTGAAAGCGGTAATCGTTAGCATCATCGCCAAGAGCAGCCCGGTACTGTAGGAAACGACCCTGTTCATAGCGATACCCCCATTAGGTACACGATCGAGAAGATAAATATCCAGACAATATCCAGGAAGTGCCAGAATGTGCCAAAAAGCGTGATCTTGCGTATCATGCTGTCGCTCAAACCCCGCTTAGCAAGGAAGACAAGCAGGATGGTAAGCCACAGCAGACCCGCCGTGATATGCAACCCGTGCGTCCCGACGAGTGAGAAGTACGATGACAAGAAGCCGCTTCGCTGGAACGAATTACCCTCGCCGATGAGATGGGCGAACTCGGTCAGCTCCAAGGTAAGGAAGGCCGCGCCGAGCGCGCCGGTAATAGCGAGCAGCGTGATCGTTGTCTTGATGCGCTTTCTGCCGGCGGCATAGACTGCTATGCCGGCTGTATAGCTACTGACGAGCAGAATGATTGTTTCTGCTAAGACGAGCGACAAGCTATAGATATCCTTTTCATTCGGTCCGCCGAATGTATTGCCTCTGAGGACGGCGAATGCCGCAAAGAGGCCGGCGAACATCAGCAGATCGGTCATGAGGTAGGTCCAGAACAAGAAATACGTTTTGCTATTCTTCTCGGCCGTTCGTGCCTCATGTGCCGCGCTGACGTGCGCGTTCTTGAAATGCGTCGGTTGTACGGCAGCCTGCCCTGCTATATCTGTCATGCTTGCCTCGCCTCCTCCAGCGCCTTTACTTTGCTCGCCGGCAGAATGTACTCGGTATCATCGTCGAATGTACGGATGATAGCGAACGCGATCATCGCTATGAGCATCAGCGCCGCCAAGAGGAACATATGCCATACCATCGCGAAGCCGAAGATGAATGCGCCGATAGCAATATATATACCGTGTGGCGTATTGCGCGACAGCTCAATATCCTCGTAGCGTTTCTTGGGCTGCTTGCCGGCCTGCTTCATCTCCCAGAAGGCATCACGGGAAGTAACAACCGGCGTCGCGGCAAAGTTGTAGTACGGCACCGGTGAAGGCGTCGACCACTCGAGGCTGCGGGCGTTCCATGGATCGCCGGTGGTATCGCGGTTCTTGCGCCGCTGAACGATACTGACGATTACCTGCAAGACCTGCATTGCCGCGCCCGCTGCCAGGATTGTGAAGCCGAGTGCCGCCATGATGAATAACGGCTGCCATGAAGGATTCGTGTAGTGGTCGAGCCGTCGTGTCGCGCCCATGAAGCCGAGGATATAGAGCGGCGTGAACGCCGTGATGAAACCGGTCAGCCATAGTATGACCGCATATTTGCCCAGGCGCTCATTGAGGGTAAAGCCGATGAATTTCGGGAACCAGTAGGTAATGGCGGCAAAGATGCCGAACAGCGCGCCACCGATGATCATCGTGTGGAAGTGCGCAATCAGAAAGAGCGAGTTGTGCACCTGGTAGTCGGCTGCGGGAAACGCTAGCAGCATGCCGGCCATACCGCCGAACGTGAAGGTGCTGATAAACGCCAAGAACCACATGAGCGGCGACTTGAAGCGGATACGTCCGCGGTAGAGCGTCATGATCCAGCTGAAGAGTAGTATGGCCGTCGGGATGACGATCAGCTCCGTTGATATACCGAACGCGGCGTTCACGTCGGCTCCGGCACCCATGGTAAAGAAGTGGTGGAGCCAAACAAGTTGCGAAATGAGCGCGACCAGCCCAAGACCGATGACGTTCGAGATGTAACCCGATAGTCGTTTCTGGCTGAATGTCGCGACGATCTCCGAATAAACGCCGTATGCCGGAATAATGAGTACGTATACCTCCGGATGTCCCCACATCCAGATCAGGTTGACGTACATCATTGGATTGCCGCCGCCACCGGCCGTAAAGAAGTGCATGCCCAGGTAGCGGTCGAGGGTCAGCATGGCAATGGTAATGGCGAGGATTGGGAAGATGGTGATGATCATGACGCTGCTACAGAGCGTCGCCCAGGTAAAGGGCGGCATGCGGAGCAAAGTCATGCCAGGTGCTCGCATCTTAATGATGGTTGCCAAGAAGTTGATACCGCCGAGCAACGTGCCGAGGCCCGATACCTGTAAGCTCCAGATCCAGTAGTCGACACCGACGCCAGGGTTGTACTGGAGTTCAGCGAGGGGCGCTTGGGCCAGCCAGCCGGCGGCGGCGAACTCACCACCGAAGACGAAGAACATGTTGATCAGGATTGCTCCTGCTACATATAGCCAGAAGCCGAGCGTGTTGAGGAACGGACTAGCTAGATCGCGGGCGCCGATCTGCAATGGTACAACCAGGTTCATAAGACCGACCAGAAAGCCCATGGTCGCAAAAAAGACCATGATGTCACCGTGCGCGGTGAAAATCTGTTGGAAGTGCGCGCCGGCCAGATAACCGTGGTTAGCACCGACGGCGATGGATTGCTGCAGCCAGATCATAATGGCGTCGAGCGCCCCGCGGAAGAGCATCAGAGCGGCAACGACCATGTACATGATGCCGATGCGCTTCGGATCCGTAGAAGTCAGCCATTCCTTCCAGAGCCATTTCCACCGATGGAAGTATGTCAGGAGCGCCACGCAGAATAGCGCCATGCTGATGAGCGCGCCGGTGCCGCCTATCGTGAACCATTCGTGCGGCAGCGAGCTCCACTCCAGCCGGCCAAGCAGTAATTCTTTCATTGCAGCGACTTCCCCCTTACTTCCAATGTTGACGGATCGGTTCCCGGTACCATGAACTGCATGACAATGGCATCAAACAGGTTCTGGTCGGCGAGCGCGTAATACGTTGGCGCAACGTAGCTGCTCGGTTCCGCCAGTTTCTGGTATGCCGGATAGTCGAGTGTCTGGCTGCTGTACATGGTCGTCGCCTTCCATGATGCGTAATCCTTAGCGGATACCGCATTGACGGTGAAATCCATGCCCGAGAAACCGTCGCCGCTGATCTCAGCCGCACTGCCTGCATAGGAGCCTGCCTGATCGGCTTCGATATGCAGCTGCGTCACCATGCCGGTCATGGCGTATATCTGACCGCTAAGGCGAGGTACCCAGAACGAGTTCATCGGTGCGTCGGCCGTCAGCTCGATGTTGATCGGTGTACCGACCGGGATCTCCATAATGTTAACGCTTGCCAGATGATCGTTCGGATAGATGAATAGCCACTTCCAGCGCAGCGCCACTACTTGGATTGTGACAGCTTTCGTTGAGGAGTTGATAGGCTTATATGGGTCTACTACATGTGCCGTGTTCCAGAGCAACACGCAAATAACGACAATGGCAACTGAAGGGATGCCCCAACCGAGTAGCTGCAATCTTTTGCCTGCTGTCCACTCTGGCCGGTACGTCTTATTGCCGCCTTCGCGGTAACGGAACATGACGACGAAAAAAGAGACGATAATAGTACTACCGATAACCGCGATAAAGGCGAGTGCCGCCCACAAGATCTTGCTTTGCATGCCAGCGACGAGCCCGGCGGGGTCGAGGAGCTGCATTTGCCCGTTACGGATAAGCACAGTGAATACGATTGCCAAATAAATATAGATGACCGCCAACACGGCGGCTGTTGGTATCTTTCTCGACTGCGGAGCCCGCTTACTCATAGAAGCTTTAGCACCTTGCGCTCCGCACACTAGTCGCAATGCTACCGTGTAGCACCGGCCAAATACTGCTCATGCTTGTATAGTACCCCACCAATCGTCCGGACTCAATGCCGCATGTCGTTCAGAATGCTATAGTAAGGAAGACTGCTTCACTATATTATGACGCGAACGATATACCTGACGACAATCCGCCGCTACTGGTCACTCACCAAGCCCGGTGTTTTATTCGGCAACGTAATTACCGGTGTAGCCGGCTTCTTCCTGGCAAGCGCGTACTTACGGACCTTTGATCCGCTACTGTTTGTGGCGACAATTGTTGGCATGACTCTTATTATCGGTTCCGCGTGCGCGTTCAATAATGTATTTGACCGCGACATCGACCGTATTATGACTCGCACCAGACAGCGTGCCGTCGCGAGCGGCAGCATCAAACCAGTACCCGCCCTGACGTTTGCCGCGGCATTAGGTATTATTGGCACGGCCATTCTGGCGCTATGGACAAATTGGCTGGTGGTGGCAATCGGCGTCGGCGGCTTTGTCGTCTACGTGTGGCTGTACGGTGTGCTTTCGAAGCGGCGTTCGATCCACGGCACATTGGTTGGCAGCATCTCCGGTGCGGCGCCAATCCTGGCGGGTTACGTCGCCGTACGCGGCGCCATCGATACCGGCGCCGTACTGGTTTTCCTGGCGTTATTCTTCTGGCAGTTTCCGGAATTTTATTCTATTGCCATCTATCGCAAAGCCGAATACGCATCCGCGCACGTACCGGTTGCGACGGTTGTCAGAGGGGTTGCTTATGCGAAACGTTGGATCGCCATCTACGCCGTATTGTTTGTCCTGACGGCGTTGCTCCTTACGTCATTCGGCTATACGGGCTATATCTATCTCGCCTGTATGGCGGCGATCGGCGTTTACTGGCTCGCTTTGGCAGTGCGCGGCTTTCGAGCTGTCGGCACGACTGCTAGTGACGCCTGGGCGCGTCAGATGTTTCATGCCTCGCTTAACGTCTTATTGCTCTATTCACTGCTCATTGCTCTTGGCCCATTGTTGCCATAAGCGCTATAATGACTAGCATGATTTTACTCGCACACATCACCATCGCGCTCAGTAGTATTTGTCTAACGACTGCCTTGGCCTTCTGGCCTTCGCTGTTCAAGCTGCGCTTGAGCGCCGGGCTTATCGGGCTTACCCTTGCTACGGGCACATACCTGGTCATTAGTATGCATTCGCCGCTGCTGTCGGCGTGCATGACCGGGCTGCTGTACTTGGTGGTTGCGCTGGCTGGCGTAAGCGTCGGCTATCGCCGGCTCGCCCTGGCGAAGCAAGTAGACCGCTAGACCGCCAACGGCAAACTAACAATAACTCTTGTTCCCTTGCCAACGGTGCTGCTGAGCGTGATCGCCCCCTGGTGTATATCGGCGATGTGCCTGGCAATAGAGAGACCGAGACCGAAGCCGTTTTGGCCGGTGCGTGCCTTGTCGGCGCGGTAGAAGCGGTCGAATACGTGTGCAAGGGCTTCCGGCGCAATGCCGACGCCTTCGTCGCGTATGGTTACGATTGCGGTATGGGCATCGGCTTTGGACGACATGGTTATTGTAGATTTCTCGGGGCTGTATTTGATCGCGTTATCGAGCAAGATGACGAACAGTTGCTTCAGGCTGTCGAAGTCGCCACTGATGACAAGGTTGGCGACAGAAGCATCTATTGTAATATGCTTCATCTCCGCCTGGGGGCTGACACTCTTGATCGCCGCCTCTGTAATTTCGCTCGTGGAGAGGCTTGTGAACGACTGGCGGATATTGTCAGACTCGAGCTGGCTGAGGCGCAAGAGGTTGCTAAGGAGTGCATCGAGCTTATCGGCTTCTTCGATGGTGCTGGTCAAGGCGGCTCGTAGCTCGTCCTTGCTCGCATTTTTATCGAGGAGCGCCACCTCGGCGTCCATCTTGAGTGCCGTTACCGGCGTGCGGAGCTCGTGGCTCGCGTCGGCGACAAAGCGCTTTTGCGACTCGTTCGACTCCTCGATTGGACGCAGCGTGCGCCTGGCGAGCCAATAGCTCGCGGCTCCCGCTACGACTAGAACGCCGATATTGAAATACAAGAGATTACGCAGGATGTTGTGGTTGGCGATGTCGGCATCCGTATCACGCTCGAAAAACGGGTCGCCGGTGAATACCGGAAATTCCCGGTAAATCCGCTGCGTCTGCCGGCTCAGCCCTGTCGCTAGCTCGCTGCTTGCGAAATGGTATACGACACCGCTGAAGGCCAGGCTGATCAGCATAACAAGCACCAGGTACCAGACAGTGAGCTTGACGGTCGCTAAACGGTACACGTTGGTTACGCCCCTGGCTCGAGTTTATAGCCAAAGCCACGCACAGTGTGCAACAGCGGTTTGGCTTTGGGGAATGCGCGGTCGATCTTGTTCCGTAAGTAGCCGATATACACCTCGACGGTATTTGGCAGAATGTCAGCATCTTCATTCCAGACGTGGCTAATAATCATGTCCTTTGTGACGATGCGGCCACGCGTACTGCACAGATACTCGAGCAGCGAATATTCTTTGCTGGACAGTTTGATAGGCGTATTGCCGCGCACGACGTGGTAACTTGTCGTATCAATGCTCAAATCGCCAACCTTCATCACGGTTCCGTTGGATACGGGGGGCCGCCGCAGCAGCGCCTTGACGCGCGCGATGAGTTCGTCGAATGAGAATGGCTTGACCAGGTAATCATCAGCGCCACTGTTGAGGCCCTCCACGCGGTCGCCGATGGTGCCGCGGGCAGTGAGCATCAGAATAGGTACTTGATTCCCTTCCGCACGTACTTTACGGCATAGTTCGACGCCGTCCATGCTACCCGGCAACATCCGGTCCAAGACAACCAAATCGTAATCAGCATCAAGCGCGTACGATAGGCCCGTGTCGGCATCGTAGACGACATCTACGGCATAGCCTTTCAGCTCCAAACCGCGCTTAATGGCGGCAGCAATCTTGACTTCATCTTCCACGACGACGATACGCATAGCTATAACAGATTATACCGTGAATTATGAGAGCTAGCTTAAGAGCTACTCGACGCGCCGCCAGCCCTTGATATGCAACCGGTCGCGGGCATGGACGAGCATGACGGCTACGAACAGCAGAATCAGGAATATGAGATATGCACCGCGATCAATGATGTTGGCTTGTAAGATATCCGCGGTGGATACATGGTGGAGCTGCCGCGCAAAGACGAGGAATGCTTCGCGGAAGCCTACGGCGTCGGGAGTAAGCGACACGAAGAGTGAGAAGTTGGCAGCCCCGCTGTAGCTGATTGCCTGGCCGACGCCAATGTGCGGATTTACCGCCCGTAGCTCGACGTAGAAATAGGCTGCGATGAAGATTAGCTGCAGCAATGTTGCGATAGCGAGGGTTGCTAACGGACCGGCACGTAGGCGAAAACGCCCGTCTTCGCGCTCTTTGCGGCGGCGTATAAACCAGCCAATGACCAGAGCGCTGAACGCGACCGCCGCCAGCAGTGCAAGGAGCGTTTGCCACCATGGGCGTACGCCAATAAGCAAGAAGAGCGCACTGAAGCTTGCAAAAAAACCGTAGTAGATGAGCGTCGCGAGCAGATAGTCGCGAACGCGAACTCCGTAGCGCGCTTTGATATACACTGCCCGTACGCCTGGGCCGCTCTGAAACGGCCCGAAGAAATTGGCAATCGACGAATACGCGGTGAGTAATGCGTTTTCTTTTAGCGGCATCCGTGTACCGCACAGGCGTAACATCGCATCATAGGCTATAGCCAATGCTACCATCGCCGGAATGTTCAGGAGTATTACCAGTACGATTGTTGCGGGTGGAACCTGCCGCAACTGTTTAAGATATTCCGGGTTGGCTGCAAAGAAATGGATGAAAAAAGCCACCGTAAGGATCAGAATCGCGCCAACCAGCCAAGGCCGGGAGCGCTTGCCGAGTATCCGTGTAAGCAGCAGACGTCCAAAGGCTGCGATGCGAACAGGGACGGAAGAGGAGTTAGTAGTAGTCATAGGTTACAGACGGCTAATGACAGTCGAGCCGGTACCCTTAGGAGCGGCGACATATATATATGCATGGTAGCGGCCGATTTGCGTACCGTAACCCCGCACGTGACGGGTCGGTACATACGGTGGGGTCGGCGTGGAGTAGACAATCCAGACGGTTTCCCCGCTGAAGGCATCAGTCGACCGGATCCACTTCGGGCTACTATGGAGCATAGCAAAGCCTCCAACCGTACCTACCGGTTGCGCCTCATAGAACCATAGATTTTTATTTGGCAGGTAGTGCTCAAGTTCTATATATGTGTAGGCGCCGGTAGTGACAATTGGTTCGGACCCTTCAGTGTGTTGGCGCAAGTACGCGGCGATCTCGCGGGCGGTGGGCTTGTCGAGTTGGTCAAACGTGTAATTGCCGACATGATAGAGGGTCACAACGCCCTGCACCAGTATGGCGAGCAGGCCGAGCGCCGCCAGTATTCTCAATACGGATGGTCGGTGCCGCAGTGTGATCGCTACTGCCGCGCCGAGTAGCAGATATGTCATGAGGACGGCGGGTATATCGTAGCGTTCCACGAAGACCGATTTGAGTGGCGGCAATGATGCCAGGTAGAGTACGGCGACCGGTACGACCGAGCACAGGACAAGTAAGACGAGGTATGCGCGCCGGGCTTTATCTGACGAACGGAAGGCGGAGATGATGAAATACAGGGCGGCCGCGACGCTGCCAAAGAATACAAGCGACTGCCAGGGGCCGAGTTGCCAACTGGCCAGATAACTGAAGAAGAAGCTAGCGACCGAGACTACGCGGGTGTAGTCGACGGGGCCAATCCAGAAGCCGTTTTGCACGGTGTGCAACTGGAAGAAAAATGCTGGTAGCCACGGTAGGAATAAGACGATCGCGGCTAAGTACGCAGCTAGCCATGACTGCTTCCACATGTCGCGCCATCGAATGGCGGGTGAGCGTCGGCGAGCCATGTAGATACACCAGATGAAGTGCGTGATCCATACCAACGCCGTGTAGTACAGCGTGTACATACCAATAGCGACGAGTAAGGCGTATGCTGTCCACCATAACCACTGGCTTCTGGTCCGCTGTGCCGCAAAAGCTGCAACTAGGACATACGTTGCGGTGACGCAGATCAGTGCGGTGAGAGCATACATGCGGATTTCAAATCCGTATCGCAGAAAGAATGGCGCGATGACAGCGAACGGCAACGCTAGGAGTGTAGTGCGCGCACCCCAGATGCGCTTGATAAGCAAGAGACCGACTGCCACGGCCGTTGCGGCAAATAGGACGCTCAGGCTCCGTAGGGCCAAATCTTGCGTTCCAAAGGCCGAGGTCCATAGTTTGAGCAGGAAGTAATACAGCGGGGGATGGACATCGACGGAGGTAAGGCGGACGATATCGGCGAAGGAATGCTGAGCCAGCGCAATTGAGAATGCCTCGTCGAACCAAACGCTCTGCTGTATGCCGATCCATAGGCTTAGACCTGCGCTTGCCGCTGCAGCAATGACGATAAGGTAGTTGATGCGCCGTGCAAGGCTATCGATCCAGAGCGTGATACGCAAGCGGACAACGTCGCCGAAGGTGCGGACGACCGCGCCGAGTAGCCGGTCATCCCGTAGGTCTGTTTCGCGTGCCTCATGCCAGTCGGGTACGGGTAACTCGGCGATACGGTACTTCGCGTGCCGTGCCGCTGCTAAGATTTCTACATCGAATGCCCAACCGTTGATGTGCCGCTCGTCAGTGAAGACACGCTTTGCTGCTTCGGCCGTGAAGGCTTTGAAACCGCATTGCGAGTCGTGGATACGCGGCAAGAGCAAAAAGCGTATGAAGCGGTTACTCGTGGTCGATACCAGCGAGCGCAGCGGACTTTTATGGATATGGGCGAGGTCACGCCGGCCGATAACGACGTCGTTGCCCGCCTCGAGCAGCTCAATGGCATCTTTGATGTGGTGCAGTGGTGTCGATAAGTCGGCGTCGGTGAACAATTGGTACCGGCCGCGTGCCGCCTGGAAGCCCACGCGCACGTCCCTGCCCTTACCGACACGAGCCGGCGGCGTAATGATCCGCATCGCTTCGAACCGTTCGCGGTACGACCGCGCAATGTCGGCAGTCGCGTCGCTGCCGGCAGCGACGATGACGACTTCCGTGTGGTCGAGCTCAGGATGCGCCTCGAGATATTTTGCGAGGGCATCGAGAGTCCGGCCAATCACGGCCGCCTCGTTTAGGGCGGGGATAATGACGCTTAACTTGAACTTCTCTGTCATCACTACATCCACTCTACGATATCGGTCTTTTTCTGCTGGCCTGTAAAAATGACGCGGTCATACCACAGGTAGTTCCATATCGCGCTGCCAACCGTCGCTACTGCTTTGGCAACATTGGGCACGAGTAAGCGTACGGTAGTGCTGCTTAAGAACGACTGAGCGACCGGCCGTACGATATCACTGACTCCGACAATAACGATAGTCTGCAGCCCCCATAGGCCAGCCAGTGTCACGGCAATATAGGCAGCAAACTGCGTGTGACTGAAGCGCTTACTATCACGGAAAACGGCTTTCTTGTTAATAACAAAGCTGATGACCATGGCTACTGATGTCGAACAGATATTGGCCACCCATGCCTGGAAGCCGAATGCATGAATCAGTGTATTAAAGATGGCAAAGTCAATAACGGTGTTGAAAATGCCAGCCGCAATAAAACGGGCCTGCTTGCCAACCAGCAGCTTGCGGAACGTGAGCCTGAGCGGTTTCGCCATAAACTAGGCTCATTATACATGGCCCACTCGTCGCTCCATAGCCGGGCTTATTGTTGTTTATCTGAACGCGCGAATCGCATCCGTTTGGTGTGTTCGAGGTTTTGTTCGAGCAACGTGCGGTTGGTCCGGATGAGGTCCGCGATCACCATAAGCACCAGACAGAGGAACGATGCCATCAACAGCAGCATACCGATGATGAGCGATTGCAGGTGTCCGTGGCCGCCACTGTCGGTGGCACTGAGGTACAGAAACCGTGCAAACGGCAGCGCGCCAACGACAAATAAAATTGCGGCTGTCCAGCCGAACACGACATGCGGCCGGTACATGATGTAGGCGCGAATAATGGCGCCGGCAGATTTGCGGACGTGTTCCCAGGTAGATTTGAACAAGCGTGATTCGCGCGTCTTGTGGTTGGTGGTGATCTGGATACTGGTGATAGCGAGCCGTTTGTTCCCTGCCTGGATGATCGTTTCCATACAGTAGCTGAAGCTCGTGATGGGGTTGAGTTCCAGTAGCGCTTCGCGTGAGTAGGCGCGGAAACCACTGGCCGCGTCGGGCAAATCGGTACCGGCGGCAACGTTTACGACATGGCTGCCGATACGCTGGAGCAGCTTTTTGAACGGCGAGAAATGAGCAATCTTTTTGGTCTGCCGGTCGGCGATGACAATATCGGCCTTACCTTGGATAATAGGGCGAACGAGATCCGGGATACGTCTTTGCGGATACTGGTTGTCGCCGTCGGTATTGACAACGATGTCTGCACCGAGCTCCAAAGCCCGCTCGAAGCCCAGGCGAAACGACCGTCCCAAGCCGCGGTTACCGGTATGCCGTACGATATGTCTGACCCCGAGTTTCTTGGCGACCGCGATCGTCTTGTCGGTTGAGCCGTCATCGATGATGAGTATCTCAAGGCTGTCGACGCCGGGGATTTTACGCGGAATACTCTTTAAGACGAGCGGCAGCGTCTTTTCCTCGTTAAAGCACGGAATCTGAACGATAACTTTCACTCTTAACTCTTCCCTGTTGCTAAGAGTATACCATAGGGGCTGAGTCCGGGCTGAGATGACTGTGACAGAGAATAAGAAAGCGCGGTGACCAGTTTCATCCAAAATGGACGAAATACGCTGGTCCCGCGCTGATGCACCCATGAAGGGTGAGGTTAACATTTCCAACCGGTGACAGTTAGCTTTCTCTACTTAGGGCAGGAAAATTATGCCCGCATCCGTGAGGATGGCCATGGCAGTAAAGAACAGCGACGCCCCCATACTCAATGCCTGGTTGGTCAACTCGAGCTCGATAACGCTTCTCGCCTCGTTAGCAAGCCTGACTCGTGCTGTTCTGTATGCCACTAAGGACATAATGAGCCCGCGTAGACCGATTGCACCCGTTACCATGGCGAAAACCAGAAGTAGTGTTTTGCCAGTAAAAGGGTGGTACCAGTGTATGGCCGTCATCAGATTGCTGCCAAGCGAGACAGTCACTTGCGCTATTATCCACGCGGTTAAGAGCAGGCCCTGTGCGTGCCGTACCGGCCATTGAGGCTGTACGATTCGCAGGCGACGGTTAACTCCGACCATAAGTACCAGGTAGTACTTCCGGCAAGCCAAAAGCATGGTACCGATAGTACCGCAGAGGCTAAGCCCTAAAAGAACGGCGAGCGTTATACCGCTCACGAGGCCATGTTGGTACATAGCAGCTCCTTTCCTGCTGCGTCAAAACAGCAGTAACAGCAACATGCCAACAGCCAGGCATATACCTGACCAAGACAGCATGATGCCAAGTGCCTTCTTGCCTTGATAGTCGGGACCGGATGCGTACCCGGCAATCGCGGACGACGCGACAAAGATACACAAGCCTGTTATGATCTCACCCGACTGGTTAAGGAACTGAATAGTCCCAAGGCGGTGGAGTCCCAGGTTATGCGCCGTAAGCCACAGTATTGCACTTACCGCAACGAACGCTACGGCAAAAGCCAGTGGAGTACGTGCGCGTGCCCTTCCTACGGTGAGCCAGGTTACTCCCAGATTGACAACGGTGCATATGGCTCCGTATATCATCACGAGCAGTGCGGCTGTACCGAATGGCAATGTAAGCCATGTTTCATCGAACACAGGGACTACCCTGCCTTTCTAGCCCTTGGCTTAGGACGCCAGGAACAGTAGGGGCTGCACCAGCAACGCGTTGTATGCCAGGGCCACTAGGCTCAGGACGCAGATAGCAAGGAACAGTGCGGTCAGGCGTACACCAGTGTCAAACGCTTGCCGGCGTTTCAAATACACGTGACGTGCCCACAGGTGCGCGTACAGAAGTGCCAAGCAGCGGCCTGCCACATACATACTGCCTGCATAGAGTAGGCTCCTGCCGATCGCGATGACCAGGGCGGCTACCAGTGCAATGGTGTCCATATGGCTATAGAGGCGCACGGCATCGAGTACCAATATCAGTACGCTACAAGCCAGCGTTGCCGGCAGAATGTGGCTAACGAGCCTGTTGTACCAGCGGGTGTTCGACTTGGCCGCGTAGTGCCTCAGGTACTCTGTCCACGTAATGGCAGCAAGAATGACGACTGTATACAAGACGATGTACGCAACATTAGTCAAGATGAGCGCCAGGTCCACATTGTTCGCCATGATTTTGTTCTCCCTTCCCTTTTCGGGTGGAATGCTCCAAAGTAGAGCGGTCGGAATGTCAAGCTGCATGTACTCCTTTTTACGGAAGTCGCAACGGCGAGATTATATAATAATGTGAATGATCATTCAACACTTTATACTGCGCCTTAGTTCAACGGTAACACTTCTGTCGATGACGCTTGTGCCATGTTTTTGCCGGATGTATAGGCTTCTCTCAGCCATGCCGGCTACGCTATACTAGGAACTACTGTCATGCCATTCAAAGATTCCGATAATGCGAGAGATCGGTTGCGCTTCGGTCCGGCCAATAATGGTCCGCAACGGCGTTCTTTCAGCGATATCCGGCCCCCGGTGACACGGCCCGAAAATCGCAATTTCCCCAGCGTCGGTAGAACGCTTTCAACGTACCAGAGCACTGCGCATACCGCTGCCGCATCTGCCGTACCCTTGCCGAGGACTCCCAACCCGCTCTTCCAGGAACAAACTCAACCCTCCGCAGCCCCGGCGCGACCGGCGACCGCGAAGGTTAAAAAGCGCCGCCGGATATTTACGAAGAAACGCGTGGCGCTCGTATTTATCCTGTTAGTTTTACTCGGTGGCGGTTGGCTCGGTACAAAGTTTTTCTCGAACGTGAGCAAGATTTTCAAGGGTAATGTCTTCAGCATCCTGACGGTGGCTAAACTCAAGGGCGAGGATACCGGGCGCGTCAATATCCTGCTTGCTGGCAACTCCGCCGACGATCCGGGTCACGATGGTGCAAACTTGACCGACTCCATTATGGTGGTCAGTATCAACCCTAAGGACGGTTCGGCGTTTATGCTCAGCGTGCCGCGCGACCTTTGGGTAAACATCCCGAACTACGGACACGCCAAGATCAATGAAGCGTACGTTGACGGCCAGAGCGGGAATTTCAGCGAGCCCGGCTACCCGAATGGCGGCATGGGATTGCTCGAGATGGTCATCCAGCAGAACCTAGGCATACCGATCGACTACTACGCGCTCGTTAACTACAACGCCCTGCGCGACGCGGTTAACGCCGTCGGCGGGGTGGACATAAATATCCAGAGTTCCGACCCCCGCGGCCTCTATGATCCGAGTATCGACTATGCGACCCATGGACCGCTTGTGAAGCTGACCAACGGTTGGCACCACCTAACTGGCGAACAGGCGCTCGACCTAGCTCGTGCTCGTGGCGACTCTTATGGCTCGTATGGCTTCCCGCTGGCGGATTTCAACCGTACCGAACATCAGCGCGAACTTATCCTGGCAATTAAGAACAAGGCCCTGAGTGCCGGCGTGCTCGCGAATCCGATTTCGCTCGGTAACCTGTTCGATTCCATTGGCAAGAACGTTCAGACCGACTTCAGCCTCAGTGAGGCGCGCCGCCTCTATGATATCGGTAAGGGCTTGAACGATAGCAATATCCAATCAGTCGGCCTCAACGACGCGAACGGCGTGAATCTGCTTGCCAGTTACGCGTCGCCAAATGGCGAGTCGGCCCTGATTCCGGCAGCTGGCCTGGACGACTTCGACCAGATCCAGTTGTTTATCAAGCGGCTTACCTCGAATGACCCGGTCACGCGGGAAGGCGCGAGTGTCGTCGTGTTAAACGGTACAAACACGGGTGGTCTGGCCGCTAAGGCCCAGACGACGCTTGAGAGTAAGAATATCAACGTGTCGTATATCGGGGACGCGCACTTGCCGACGACGACTACTACAGTCATTGATGCCTCCGGTGGCAAAAAGCCGGCAACGTTGAAGTTGCTCGAGACCCAATACGGCAAGAATGTAACGACCCAGAATGCGTACGCCAAAGTCTACGACGCCGACTTTATCGTAGTGCTCGGCAGCGACCAGGTGCAAACCGCCTCGACCGCTCAATAGCGATGCGGCCTTAGTACCCTGTCTGTAATAAACTTTACAGAGAGAAGTACTCGCAAAAAGTCATACTTGTAGCGGTTATTAGTGTTGAACGGGTGGCAGTGGCGCTAGTAGGGGAAATATATATGCGGACACGAAACAGGGTTGCATTAACCACAACGCCCATGGGTGGGCGTATACTAACGTGTAGCGTAATAGGAGTAGCGGATTGACATGCCATTGGCTGAACGGACACTCTCGACGCAGCAGCAGTTCTTGAAGAACTACATGACACGCACCTATGACAAGGGTGAGATCATCATATTCCAGGGTGAGGCGCCGCGTACTGCCTATATCGTGAAAAGCGGCGTCGTAAAGGTGTATAACCTGAGCCACAGCGGTGATGAAAAACCGGTAGGATTTCAGATTGAGGGCGAGATGTTCCCTGCTCCGTGGACATTTTATAAGGCGCCGAGCGCGTTGTATTACTATGAGGCGCAAACGGACGTCGTGCTTTACCATGTGCCTCGTGACGAATACCTGGCATTTCTGAAAACGCATCCGGACGAGATGTTTGCCCAGCTTGAGCACCAGGTAACTGATTATCTCGGCAGTATGATGCGCCTGAATGCGTTGCAGCATTCACGTGCCAGTGACAAGCTTATTTATACGCTTCACTATCTGGCCGCAAGCCAGGGCCGTTCTATCTCACCCACCGAGGTGGAGATCATGCTTGACCTGACCCACCAAGACTTTGCGAACTTGACGGGACTTACTCGCGAGACAGCTGCGACGGAACTCAACAAATTGAAGAATCTCGGTGTTATCAGCTATGGTAAGCATTCGCTGTACCGGATAAAGATCAAAGACCTCAACAAAGCGCTTAACGACCAATCAATCGCCGAGGTTAAACTCGTTCGCTAACGGGTCTGATAGCTGACGAAGGAAGTTGGAAAGCAGAGAGACCTACTGCTTTTGTCTTGGCTAGTTTTCCGATCCTAGCGTTTATCGGAAGCTTTCCGCTTGGTCAAAACGTCGTCGATGACTTTGGCGAGACTCTGCGGGGCTGTCCAAGACTTAATGATGCAGCGTGTGGCGCCTAAGTCGTAGGCTTCGTTGACCTCAGGCGAATTCTCCATATTGGTGAAGATGAGCACTTTGACGCCTGGGTGTTCCTCGAGGTTGTAGTGCTGCAGAAACTCCAGGCCGCCCATGACGGGCATGAGCAGGTCGAGGAGGATGAGGTCCGGTTTGAACTCGTCAACCATATCGAGCGCCGTCTTGCCATTCAGGGCGGACCCTACCTCGTAACCGGCTTTCTTAAGGATAATCTGGTACGCCGTGTTCAAATCCTGGTCATCTTCTACTATCAATATGCGTGCCATGAGCGCTTCCCTCTTCCATTATCGATCGTTTCCATAAGCATAGTCCTTTAGTACCATGCGCTGCAAATGGGGTGATATGAAATATCTTACATCCTCTCTGGCGTTATCACGTCGCAACCGCGTGTTCCCTGTGTTCCCGTGGCAATGCAACGTAGAAAACCGTGCCCGTTCCTTCCTCGCTCTTGAACCAGACTTTGCCGTGCAGCGTGTCGACGAGCCCCTTTACGACGTAGAGACCTAGGCCGGTACCGCTTGTCTCCTGACGGACAACGTTGGAGGCGCGGAAAAACTTCGAGAAAATCTTGTCCTGCACGATCTTTGGAATCCCGACGCCCGTATCTTCTACCTTGAAGAGGACATCTTGCGGGCGCTCTCGCACCGTGACCGTCACATTGCCTTCCGCCGGTGTGTATTTGATTGCATTGCCTATGAGATTTGTCAGGATTTCCTTGGCGATGATGCTGTCAGTCTTGATGATGACGGCGTGTTTTGGGGCGCGCAAGGCCAGCTTGACACCGCGTTCCTGCGCGGAGTGCATCAGGTGCTTCACGACGTCAGCAGCGAGGTGGATGGCGTCCTGATTCTTACCATTGACCTCGATGCTGCCGCTTTCCATCCGCGCGATATTCAACAGTATGCCAATGAGCTCGTTCATGTTGTCCGAGGCGTTGACGACGGTATTGAGCGCCTGGCGTTGGGTATCGCTCAGGTCGCCCATGTAACCGTCGAGGAGCATATGCGTGTATGTCTTGACGGTCGACAGCGGCGTGCGCAGCTGGTGCGACGCGAGCGAGATAAACTCGCTCTTCATGCGGTCAATTTCGTTCTCCAGAGTAATGTCGCGAAAGACCTCGATGGCGCCTACCGGTTTACGGTTCAGGATAATCGGCGAGACATTGACGCTTAGCGGGATTACGCGTCCTGTTTTGGAGCGGTAGAGGACCTTCTCGCTGACTGCTTTACCGGTCAGGAACATCTTGACGATGGGCCGTTCGATGAGCGGCACAAGGGTGTTATCGGCGCGGATGAGCGGGATGGCACGCGGGAACCACTTGCCGAGTACCTCGTCTTGTCGTAGTCCCAAGATGGATAGCGCTGTCGGATTAATACGCGTTACATGGCCGAACTCGTCCGTAGTGATGGCGCCATCGCCGATACTGCGGAACAGGGCCTCCGACTCGGCGCGGATTTCGGCGACGACTTGCGTAGTGGCTTGGTTTGCTACCTGTCGCTCGGGCATGCTTATGCCCCCTCGCTGCTTGACTTACGGGTGAGCCGCTCGAGTTGGCGCGTGTACTCTTCGACGATCTCGCTGTCTTCCGTCAGGAGTGACATAGCAGCACGGATCCAATCAATCAGCCGGTCAAGGTCAGATTGCGAGAGTTCCCGCGGTGCTTTGTGCAGATGGTTCTGGACTTGGCGGTCGATGAAGCGGTCCGCGGCCGGCCCGAGGTATACGTGCGTTACACGCACTACTTCGTCGTATAGTGTCCGCTGGCTATCCACGTCCGCTATACCTCCTCAATTCTCTTTAGACGTCTGGCGCCGTACGCAATTAAGGCGTAGCCGGCGGCTTCCACGACAAGCAGCCCGTACACGAGTAGCAATAGCGAGCCGAACGACAGGTCATTGTCGCTATTCATGAGCGTCGTCATGTACTGAATAATGATTGAACTGATTATAACGATGGTAATGCCAAGGGCGAGCAAGCTCAGTGCCTGCTGGTACAGGACGCCTTTTACTTTGTGGGCATAGTTCTGAAGGTCGTAGGCAGCAACTACGCCGACGAACCACGTATATAGGTATGGAACGATGATAGTAGTGACTAAGAAGAATACGGGCAACATGTACGGGTTGTTATTGGCATAATGGTTGCGCAGTGCGTACCGCGTGAAAAACACGCCAATAAGTGCTAGAACAACAAACAATATACGCAGGACCCGGAGTGTAAGCGGCGCCTTCACGGTCTGGGCGAGCTGCCGGGTACCCATGCCGATGATCGTAAAGCCGACGAGCGGAAATACGAGCGTGGCGTAGTTATCGATGATAATCCTGGCTCCTTGAAGTTGGGGCGTTGAAGCAGTCGCGGCGGCCAGGATGAGCGATAAGACAGTCGCAACGGCGAGTCCCCAGGCGAGCAGCTGTAGGCCGCGGGCAATATGGGCGAAGGCGCGGCCCTCATCGGTTTTACGTAGTGTTTCGGCGTATTGTCCAGTCTTTTCGTAGGCATAGAATGCCGAGAACCAAATGATGCCGATAGGAATGAGGAGCGACAAAATCGCTTCGCGGTAGATTGCCAGGCTGATATGCAGCCGGTGCAGCGTCGCGTCATTAACAGGTAAGACCAGTGCCAGGAAGATAGTCAAGACAAGGATAATACCACACCAGGTGAGGGCCGGACTACGTTTTATCAGCATTGTTCTCTTCCCTACTTTAGTCAGCGACATTATACATCACTCCCGCGAAATGCTCAGTGTACATACCGTGTGCGCTGTACAGCGTGTAGTGCCACAGTGCAGTACAATAATCGGCATGCAGCATAACGACTTTTTGCCCAGGCGTGTCCTGGCCATAGGAGCTCATCCGGACGACATCGACTATGGCTATGCCGGCTCCATCGCGAAGTGGGCACAGACCGGCACCGAAGTGTCTTACCTTATCTTAACAGACGGCAGTAAAGGTACGACGGACCGGACCATAACGCCGCGAAAACTCAGCGCGATACGCCGCCGCGAACAGGAAGCTGCCGCTAAGCAGCTGGGGGCAAGCGACGTGTTTTTTCTGGACTACGTCGATGGCGAACTGGCGGTGACGCAGGAGCTCAAGCGCGACATCGTGCGCTATATCCGCCGCGTAAAGCCGGATACCGTGCTTGTCTTCGATCCGACGGTTATCTACGCGCCGGAACGCGGGTTCATCAACCACCCTGATCACCGTGCGGCCGGACAGGCTACACTTGATGCAGTCTTCCCTCTTGCCCGGGATCATCTGGCCTTTCCGGAGTTTCTGCAGGACGGCCTGGAGCCGCACAAGGTATCCACCTTGCTGCTGATGAACTTCGAGCGGCAGAACTTTGTCGTCGATATCACCGAAACGCTCGGCCAGAAGATTTCTGCGCTCGCCTTGCACGCTAGCCAGATAAGCGATTTGGAAATGGAACGCGTGCGGGTCACGCAATGGGCGGAAGCCGCCGGCAAACCGGCCGGCTATCGCTACGCCGAAGCTTTTATGCGCATCGATATTGACTAGCAAGTGCTGATTTGTTGTCCCTGGCCAAGAAATACAGTAAAATCAAGCTGTCTTTGGGGATTAGCCAAGTGGTAAGGCACCAGGTTTTGGTCCTGGCATCCGGGGGTTCGAATCCCTCATCCCCAGCCAGATCAAGCAACAGATAAGGAATTACACTATTTAGCGTAGTTTTTGTTTTTATAAGACTATCCCCTCTATAGAAAGGGGTTTGAATTCCTCATCCCGACCATTTGTCCGTCCCGACACCCCATTTGCTAGAATAGTTTTATGACAAACCAACAGATTATCCTTAAGACCCAAAGCTACTTGCAAGAAAGGTTCAAATCCGAGTTCTCTGGTCATGATTATTGGCATTTGTACCGTGTTTGGCAGCTGGCCAAGCATATTGCCAAACAAGAAGTCGAAGCAGATGCATTTGTCGTCGAGCTTGCTGCACTGCTGCACGATATTGCTGACTGGAAATTCCATAACGGTGACGAGGAGGCTGGTCCGAAAGCTGCACGCGAATGGCTCGAAAGTCTCGACGTTGACGATCACGTTATCGTACATATTGAAGACGTCATCCGCAATATTTCGTTTAAAGGCGCAGGAACAAAGCCGACTATGACGACTATCGAGGGCCGGATCGTCTACGATGCCGACAAACTCGACGCTATGGGCGCTATTGGTATTGCTCGTAATTTTGCCTACGGTGGCGGCCATGGGTGGATAATTCATGATCCAGAGCTGAAACCAGTGGATCACAAAGATTTTGCGTCGTGGAAGCAAGCTGGAGGTTCGGCTATCAACATGTTTTATGAAAAGTTCTTTTTGCTGAAAGACCGTATGTTCACTAAAACTGGCAAAGCCATGGCTGAACACCGGCATACAGTCATGGAAGACTATCTCAAGGAGTTTCTCATTGAGTGGGACGGGAAACGGTAAACTCATTAGCTCCTTGCTTCGCTAATTGCATCGATAAAAATTACTTGCCCTTTGCTGTAGATGAAGCCGTGTTGTTCCAGCTTGCGGCCTAGCAATATAAAGTCATCAACCAAGGGGTGCCATCTGTCGGACTCACCTCCAGCCATTTCAATTTGTATCTGTTATCGACTTCTGGGGTAAGTGCAGCGTTAGAACCTTTGATATCATTTAGCAATGACCTATTCAATTAGCGAAGGTATTCCAGAAGCTGAATTATCCGTGTGGCTTACTAAGGCGGCGACCAAATTTGGAACTTTTGACGACAAACGAGTCAATTATAAAAATGCCGACCTAGCACCTATTGTTATGTGCACCGTACAGAGCGGAGATGAAATACTTTTAGTAAAACGTGGTTACGGACTTGCTGATGCTGAAGGTTACTGGTCAACTGTAAACGGCTTCATTGATGAAATTAAGCCTGTTGCAAAACAAGCTCAGCAGGAAATTAAAGAAGAATTGGGTACTGGCGTCAGCGTAGAACAAATTATGGTTCGACCGTCATATACAGTGAAAAACCCAAAAGAAAGACGACGTTATATAGTTTTTCCTTGTCTCGTTTCGTTACCATCAAAACCACAAATAACATTAGATTCAGAAAATACTGAGTATGTCTGGATCAAACGTGAAGATTTGACTTCGTACGAGACGCTTGATGATTTACCGTATGCCATGGATGCAGCGCTTGGCCTGACAGGTTCATAATATATGATGTTCTAACCTGGTATAAAATACTCAGCCATAAGCATTTTGACCTCTGATACCCAGAGGTCTTTTGTTATGGAAACTATATACGATGTAACATCGTTCCCTACTAACTCATTTACTCCGAGTGCCTGGAAATGTTGATCTTCTTGTCACCATAGTCCCATAGACAACCATTGTTGGAGCGTACGATTCAACTAAGCGCGAGCTTGCCAATCTCAACTGTGAGCTCTTTTGGGTACTTCACTTCTAGGAGGGCAGCAGCTTCTCCGGGCGCAAACCATCCCATGTCAGTATGTTCTTTGCTTAGGCGAATTTCAGCATCTGGTTCAATCTCACATTGATATACGGCAAGAACAAGTCCTACATCGGCTGGCTCAAGTGGAATACGAATGTTTGAAAGTACCATTGCCAGCGGTTTTACAACCCTTAACGCTTTAACGCCTGTTTCTTCTTGCACCTCGCGGATGAGGGTCTGTTCGGGCGTCTCGCCCCTCTGCACGCGACCTCCGGGAAGATCCCAATGCGCTTTAGCATTGCCACGTAGCATTTGCGGGTTAGTTTTAAGAACTAAAATATCTCCTTTTTCGTTTTGGATGAGGGCTTTGGTACCGAGGTGATAGCAATCTTCAGATTTTGTCATAGGCCAATGTTACTTCAAATTCATCACTTAAGGCAAGTACATTAAAAGCTAATAAATATTATATATAGCGCAAATACATGACAAGACGTCTATCTGACAGAGATTCGTATAGCTTCCGATATCATATCAGTATGTATTTTAAATATAAAGCACCAGGCACTGGCGGCCATTGTGCTGCATGTATGCTTGTGGTGTTACTCAGTATGTAGTTTCCTTTGTTATTTAGCGGCTAGGCTTTCGGACTCAATGGCCTTCACTACCCAGGATGGCAAGTGGCCACTATAACGATCCTGCCATCGTTTGTCTTTGTAATCGTTGCTACTAATCCTATGCCGGCATAGCGATGACCCGCATGCGCATACCCATGGTGCTGTCCATTCCGGAGCAATATCGGCCGTTACGTAATCGTAGGTAATTTCCTCGCCCGATTGGATGTCTTGCCTTGCCTCTAATGCTGTGTCCGATAACCACCAGGTATTTGGACCACAACTATGATTCATGTACTGCGACCCATCGTGGCAAATGATGTAGCGATCCTTGAACTGGAATGCTAAAGATCGCTCTTCTTCAGATAGCTGCAGCTTTTGCTCATGCGTGAGCTGTGGCTCACGAGTGTCAAGTTGCCAAACAGTCTCACCTTGTTTTATCAGACGAGTCGCGAATAAGCCTTTACCTGCGAGTGAATGTTCTCTGACTTCTACTGACGGATGAAGCATTTCTAAGTCCTTGTTTGGCTCCATTGTCCCAAAAGTTGCGAAGCTCGTCCACTAGTCCAGCCATAAGCACTTCGACAAAGTACTCTACGTTTAATTGACTGTTCTTACTTGCCAAAGCTACAATAGCCTTATGAGCAGTGCAGCTACGCAGCAGGATATCACCAACCTCAGGAATGACCTGAAGGACTCATTTAACGATGTTACGTCTCTGCTGCAGACGTTCATGCAACAAGTCGACGAACGATTCACGCAAATTGAGCGTGAACAAACCAAAACGCGGCAAGAGATTACAAAGGTTCTCGACTATCTCGACGATCTTCTTCAGAAACAAGGAATCAGCGACGACGAACGCATAGTGATGGGCCACCAACTCGATCGACTTGATAAATGGACTCACGAGCTTGCAGACAAGATTGGTCATCGGCTGGTAGCCTAAAAGTTCGAAGCTCGTCCACTAGTCCAGCCATAAGCATTTTGACCTCTGTATTTCAAGGGTTTTTTGTTTTTGGTATTATTGCTACATGAATTACCCAGTCGCGATAGTTACCGGAGCATCACGTGGTATTGGTAAATCCACGGCACTTCTCTTGCATGCCAATGGGTACGTAGTAGTTGGTCTATACAAATCTGACGAACATGCGGTCGATTCGCTACTTGCGCAGAGCATCGACATGCACAAAGCCGACGTCGGTTACGAGAATGATGTGAAAAAGGTGATTGGGCTTATCGCCGATAAATACGGACGAATCGACGTTTTGGTTAACAACGCTGGCATTAATCTTCAGCGAACGATTGAAACGTGCACATTTGAGGAATGGGAGCGACTAATTGCTACCGACCTTACGTCAGTCTTCTTGATGTCGAAATATGTGATCCCCTACCTTGGAAAGAGTGATAACGGCTGTATTGTGAATGTTTCATCCCGAATCGGACTTAATGATTATGCGGAAGCAGAGTTTGTGCCATATAGCGCAGCAAAAGCTGGAGTTAACAACTTTACTGTTGGTTTAGCTCGCGAGCTTAGTAAGTCGAATATTCGCGTCAACGCTATTATTCCAACACCAACAAAGACCGATCTACTTGACCAAGTGTTTACGGTCGAGGATGAGAAGACGTTAGCCGCAAAGGGTAAACTCGGTACACCCGAAGATGTAGCCGGCTTAATATTCGATGTGATAGCTGATAGGTCAAAGACAGGCGAGCTGATATTTGACAAGCGTGTGTTCCTTTAGATTTGTGATCTCCATGCTGGCCTGAAAAGTTTAAGCTTATCCACTAGCCCCTGGGGCTATGACCAATTCGAGAACGTGATTAGAAAATCGCTAGACTTTTTACTGCAGCATTTTGCGAATCAAAATTGCATTAGTCTATAAGCGATATAATAAGGTTGTAAAAGGATTGGCACAATAGCACAAACGGTCCCACAACGCTTTGCATCGCTCAAGATGCTGCAGATGCGCGGCAAGCTTATGGTTGGCTTGCTTATCATCCAGTACGTTGTCGGCATGGAGCTCGACCTATTTACCGCGTTACCGAAGACACATCCGGGCGTATCAGGCGCTTATGTAGGCCAGGTTTGGGATGGTTTCATATGGGCGCTAACCGGCGGTGCGGCACTTGCAACGCACGTCGGCATTGCAACGCTATTAGTTCTCGGGGGTATCGCAACTTTGGGCTTCGCGATAGCCGGTCACAGCAAAACATGGATTATTGCAGCTAGTTTCGGTCTGCTTGGCATCGTACTGGCGTGGCTTAACGGCATTGAGTTTATAAACACTGGTCTGGATAAGCATTCGTTTGCGATGGCCATGTCGTTCATGATCGCTTTAGTATCCTATGGCGTCGGTCTCTATTGCGCTAGGCAAAAGCCGTAACATCAATGCCAGTCATTCTATGCATTATCAATATCCTAGCAGGCGCGACAGCAGCCATTGTCGGCTTCGGCATCGGAAGTGTTCTAATGCCGGTGCTAGCGCTCAATGTAGGATTCGGGCCAGCTGTCGCTGCCGTGGGTATCGCCCACTTTGTAGGTTCGACGCTACGGTTCTGACTTTTGAATCGGTGGTCAATAAGAGTTGGGCGCGCCTAGGGAGGCACAGCAATTTGGGCTAAGCGCTAAAAGTCGTCGAATTTCTCATGCCAAGCCAAGCGCCCTAATATGCGTTTAGCCAGGCTACGCCTTTTGAACTCGTGGTACTCAGGCGGACTTAGTTCGTCAGTGGAGAAGAGAAAGTCTGCTTCGTCATCTGTGGGTTGCGTGCATCTAGCGTGTAAATCTCCGGGTGCAGATATCGCTGCGACGTATAATCAGGTTCGGATTCTTTATTGCCCATACCTGCATGTATTATACATTATGCCCAACGATTCTTGACACTGTTTCTGAAGCCCGGCAGTTGCAGCGAGTGCAGCGCCAAGTTTATCAAAGCGCGGGCGGCGCACAATACCATGGAGCGTTCGTTGAAGAGTCTCCGGAAGCCGTGTAACATAGGCATCTAGAGCATCTCTACGAATTAAGAAAATACCAGGAATCAAAGCGAGCAATCAGAGGGCCCGATCTCTTGGAAGGACAGAGAGGAGCTCATATGCAATAACAAAAGGAGGTTCTATGGCAGATATTGAGGCGCCGTTTGGCGCTGCGGAGCAAGCGGCAAGGTATTATGACGGTCACTATACCAGCACCTTCCCGCTCGGTAGTCTGGCGCTCGGGAGAATGAGAGTGCCCCCGATCGCATGCAATATTAGAGATGAAGACCTGAACTCTCTGCCGGAGCAGCTGGTCGCCGGACTTAGGCAGTATGCGGGCGCTTTAGGCGTTGACCTTGCTACGGTCGAAACGACACGCGGTCTGGGTAGCTTCAACGGTAACTTGGGGGCATACTACCATCACCTTGAAGGGAAAATAGATTGTGCGTGGCACGACCAAAGCCAGCGTCAGTATTCATACGATGACGATCCCGGGCCTTACGAGTCGGACGACTTCCAGCTTGACGCAAAGGGCCACCTCGTTCCAAAGGGATACGAATAGGCCGGCGCTTGCGGCCGCGCCGCATGAAAGGTATTGGCAATTCGATAGCCTACGGGGCCAATATGACATACCGAGCGGCCTGCTGAAACGGCAGTCTCAACCCATCGTTCAGAAACCCGCGAGCCGACAGTAATGGTACTGTACGAGCTATACCGCTCCGCGGGCCTTACAAAAGTTGACCCTCGATTGCCGAACATTTTGACCGCCAGTGAGGCAGAGGCATTCGAGGCGTTATGGGGGAACTTGCATACATGCGTGACGTGCACCAGAGTGAAGGACGTTGTGTCCGCGAGCTGAGGGTTATCGACTCGTACCATCTGGTCCAATGCCTAGAGGCGGACCTTGATATTAGCCTCCCGTTGCCCGTGCGGCAAGGGGAGGTTCTAAAGGCAATTCGGCAGGATTCCAGGTCCAGGAGCCACAGAGATCATGGCAGCAGGAAACGAGGAGATTTTGGGAGCCCGTTTCGTGCCAATACGAGCGGTTACGGCGCTTGTCAGTCCGCGGGATGCGCCGGCTGTTAAAAGCCGGGTATATTTAATCCGGAGTCACCGCCCCAGCGGCCGAAGCCAGCTCTACGCACTTTGGCGGTACCGCTACGGTAGGCTAGAATGTTAAATAACGCGCGGGAATCTTACGGCATGAATGTATAAAATCACACGATATTCAAATCAGATGAGTACGCTAAGGGCTATAAAGGAGCGAACCCCCAATGATTACCGTTGAAAAGGTATATAAGACATACGGCAAAAAGGAAAGCGCCTACGAGGCGCTGCGCGGGGTAGACCTGCGCATTAAAGACGGTGAAAGCCTTGCCATTATCGGTAAGTCCGGCAGCGGCAAGTCTACGCTCATGCATCTGCTTGCCGGGCTTGACCATCCGACAAAAGGCACGATCATGTGGGACGGGCAGCCGCTGGCATTCATGAACGAGCGCCGACTCGCAAAGCTTCGGAATGATAACGTTGGTTTCGTGTTTCAGCAGTTCTTCTTGCAGCCAACGTTGACGGTGCTCGAGAACGCAATGCTGCCGCTGAAAATTGCAGGCGTTGCGCCTGCAGAGCGCAAGGGGCGCGGCCGTGACGTCTTGAAGGCGGTGGGATTGCTTGATAAGGCTGACAACCGGGCGACGGATCTATCCGGCGGGCAGCGACAGCGCGTCGCGATCGCCCGTGCTCTCGTTAATGAGCCGTCAGTCATTTTTGCAGATGAACCAACCGGCAATCTTGATACTGAAACCGGGAAGCAGGTAGAGGAGCTGCTGTTCCGCCTGCACAAGGAACGCAACATTACGCTGGTGATCGTCACGCACGATAACGAGCTGGCGCGCCGATGCGACCGAACGATTCATATCCAAGACGGAAAGGTAATTAAGTAATTATGCGCATCCCAGACTATATAACAACCGCCCAGACGAACTTGCTCAGGACCAAGCTGCGTACGTTTTTGACCGTGTTGGCATTTGTAATCGGCACATTCACCATCTCCATGACCACAGCCTTCAGCCAAGGATTGCGTTCATATATCAATACGCAGATCGAAGCCTACGGTACGCCGAATATGATTCTGGTCGGGTTGACGTCGAATAATCAGCAGAGCAGTTCATCGGGCGTTCCTTACTATCAATCAGGCCGCGTGACTGACGGTGGCGGCCGTGACGGCAAAGTGGCGTATACCATGAATGGCCAGGACCTGGCTAAAATTAAAGCGGTGCCGAATGTACAGGGCGCGTTTGCAAACTATAACGTCAGCGCGGATTACATCCAGTACGGCGATCAGCAGAAATACACAGTGCAAGTCAGCTCCGCTTATCCAGGCGTGAGTACAACGCTTGCGGCTGGAGCCTACCCGTCAGCGGCACAAACAGACGGCCTTGTTTTGCCCTACCCATACGTTGAAGCGCTGGGCTTCCAAGATGCAGGCAGCCTTGTGGGGAAGACGGTTTCTTTGCACGCAACGAACCCGGCTACGGGAACAAGCAGGAGTTACGCAATGGCGGTAACGGGCGTGCTCCCAGACACGGCGCACGTCCCTTCGGCCGTGCTCTCATATCAGACAGTTACTGCCATGGCACAGTTTGAGGGCGGCTCGGCAGACACGTTCAAGGATATCACTGTCGTAACAAGCAGCAATCCGACGAAAGCCATGCGTTTGCAGATTAAAGATACGCTCCAGAGCGATGGATATCAGGTCCAGACCTACGATGATTTGCTAAGTAATTTTAGCGGTCCGCTGAATATTATCACGTACGGGCTTGATGGATTTGCGGGCATTGCCTTGCTCGCTGCAACGATCGGCATTGTAAACACGTTGCTCATGTCGGTACTCGAAAGGACGCAGGAAATAGGCTTGCTCAAGGCGCTTGGCATGCGTCGCAGCGGCATTACCTTCATTTACCTGACTGAAGCTGCGAGCATTGGCTTCTGGGGCGGCATCCTAGGCGTTGTCGGTGCAATCTTATTGGGGACCATTGCGAACCCTATTTTAACGCGTACCTTGTTCAAAGGAATCGGTCATGCGCATATTTTGTCTTACCCGCTGCCATACATGGCGGCGATTATTGGTGGTGCAATGATCATTGGCCTGCTTGCCGGAACATTGCCGGCTGTCCGAGCTGGCAGGCTTGATCCAATTGACGCGCTACGGCGCGAATAGGCTAGAGGCAACATGCTGCAGCACGAGTGCGCGTACGCAGCGCTCTCTTGCTTCCATGGCGGTTCATCCGTCCCAACGGCTATTATTCGATATGGCTGATCTCCTAGGGTATGCCGCCTGAGGGCTGCTAGACGGTAGCAATCGTGGGGCTAGCTGTATATATCTGGGTCTTCGGATGTGGTGAATCCTTCGGTCGGTTCATCAAATGCCGTGCTGGGCAGTTCGCGCAGTTCGCTTGGTGTCAAATATGGCCTGGGGTGATACTTTGACGGTTCGGGCAGGGCGAGATCGTCGCTGTCTTCTTGTTCACCCTGCACGTAATATCCGTCGCCTGATTCTCCTGCCGTAGTTGTCAACCCGCCTTCCCAGCTGTCGGCCGTAGACTCGGTCGGAGTCTTAAATACGACAATATCTTCGTCCTCCCCCGCCGTCTCCTGCCCTTCGTCATAGCAGGTAGCGAGCAATAGGCCGCCCGCCGCTGCCAGCGCAGCCGCGCCGAGAATCTTGTCCCGGGTAGTGAACTGCCGTTGCTCTGCGTGATCGGGATCTTTGTTCTTGTGGCCCTTTATCTTATCACTGAGAAAAATACATCCCAAACCGCCCAGCATGGCGAGCACTTTGATTTTCGGCGATAGTTCGGGATTGCCAACTTCTTCATGGCTACGAACGAGAAAATCTGCTGCTGCGGGCAGGCCTTTTTCTCTCCATTCGTCAAAGAATTCATTCTACATGCTTGGCGCATATCGTGTTTTTTCGCTTCGATGAGCTTGATAGGTACGCTGGAGTAGATTAATCATGCCTTTCCTTCATCTATGTCTATTTGGCAGCACGGAATACAGTGAGTATATTCATGAGGTACTTTTATACGCCTATCCCAGCACATAACAAAATATGCGTCTAATATATTGTAACGTCTAAGAGGGGCTTTGCCGATGCCAATACCGCCTGGTGCCAATTGGCTTATGCGTTGCAATTGGCAATCTTCGTACGGCGAGCCACGCAGTGTATACTGGCGCTATGACCGGTGAGTCGGCTAATATCCCCGCCTTTTATGACACTCAGCTTGAAGATATAATACGCGACGTCCCCGATCCTAATCGAGACCCTCTCAAGATTCTCCGAGAGTCTATCTATGATGCCCTCCCAAGGGTCCAAGCAGCTCTTGCGCAGGGCAGCGAAGATGGCAAGGGGGTTGTGTTCGGCCTGCTGGAACGGGAGGTCGGCGTTCTGATTCCTCAGGCCGCATTTCCCGGCGCACGACTATTTATGGGGACCGCAAACCCAGCATTTGACGAGGATACGACTCAACCGAGCGTGGCATATTTAGTATCGGAAAGTTGGATTACAACGGGAAAATTTGCACCCCAGGATGGCGAAATAGATTGGTGTTTGTATGCTTCCGGTCAGGGTGGGGCAGAATCTGGCGTTCTTACGCGGCTGTCCCCCGGCAAGAACGTAATCAGCGCGGCCTCATTTCCAGATCTGAAAGTCGATTACCCGGCACCGTTGAGCACGTTTTGGCTATCAGAAGACCAGAGACAATTGGTCATAACGATGCACAGGGAGCAGCTCTTAGTCCAGACGGCACATATCGACAAACGCGCATCGTACGCTCTTGTTAACGAATTCCGCAAGGACCCTATGCATAAACCGCAAATTGGCATACACAGGCTTCGTGCGTACAAATAAGATCTCCGCAGGAGATTGTCACCCTGCTCCAAGCGTCTATTACTTGAATGACTCGGGCTTGAAAATAGCCGGTTAGACTACCGAAGTTATTAGATGCACCGTGCCCGTCAGATGGTTACGGCATTCATGCATACGACGCCGCCACCGCATCAGGAGCGTGCGGCCGTTTGAGAATAATTGCTGCTTGTTCATGGGCAGAAAGGTCCATCTCAGGGAACTTCCAGGTAAGCGCAACGGCAAATGCCGAAGATGCTGTCACTTGAGTAAAATGAGAAATCCGCTCATAAATCACTGCCGCCGTCTTTTAGCCTTGCTGGATCTACGAGCTTTATATCGAAAAGGTGCTCCGCAAGATGCGGGAAATATTCGTGGATAAATTCCCGCTGTTCCCTTACCTTAGGATCAGGGTCCGGGGGATAGAATACTGCATTCATAGATCGCTTGAGCATATCCGTTGCCTCCTGATCGGGTGAACCTTGCAGTGTAGGCTTCCCCTCTTGCATGACCAGAACGGCGTTATCTTCAAGTTCAATAGTTTCTGGCGCTTCATCATCCGTGCATGGTTCAGGCTTTTCGTAATCCTCATTAGGGCTAACCTCTTGGCATTGAATGGCATCAAGCAGTACCTGGAAGGCTGCATCTCCTTCATCTATCATCCCCCTGATAATGACACCGGTGGGGGTGTCAGGAGTGCCCCTCCCTGCTGCAGTATAGATCTCCGCCTCACCCATTTCCGTAAGGTAGTCGACGGGCGGCCAAGGGGTAAAGGCGAGCTGAATATATCTATTAAAAGCGGCGCCGTAAAGCGCGCGATTCTTCTTCACGAGGTTCGCTTCTTGCAGGGGAGCCAATTCATCAGGGGGGAGTGACCGTACCCGTTCCTGGAAATACTCAGACTCATAATATCTGTTCATGTCACGAAAATAGCGAGGTAAAGCGCACGGATCAACATGAGGAGCGTCGCAACCGTCTCTTGGAAGGTCTCCTAAAGTCCTGCCCACGTCACCTCCATCGTACATGCCGATCGGCACGCCTTCAATATGCTCGATGGCAAACAATTGCGTCGAATGGGACACTGTATAGAGCACATCAGGAGGCAAGCATTCCAACTGTTTGGCAATAGCTAGTGCCTGGAGCCGGTGATGAAAACCAAAAAAATCTCGAGGCGCTTCTTCTTCGCTGCATTTCTCTGCAGCCGCTACCTGTACTTCGGCCGGGATACCTAGGCTCGAAACGTCAGCCACGGCATCGACCGAAGCATCACAATACGCGGACGTTTCGACTAAACCAATTTTAATGCCCGGGAACTGCTCTCTGAGCTTCTCAATATAGAGAGGCCCTTCAGCGTTCAGGGCATTTATGGTCGCGGCATCAAACACGAGGGCAGAAAGTTTATGCGTTAATATTTCAAGGCCTGAAGAATCTTCCGGCGTATGAAGCTGCTCTGACGTAGGGATAGTATAGACAAGATAAACACTGACTTGAACGTTTATTACGCATTCATACAGGGCGCATACTGTGTATTATTAATTTTTTGCAGCAATGCATATCCGATGCCTAGCTCTTTAGCTAGCGACCCGACGGCCGGCGGCAATGGCTCTTGGCGGAGCACTGCAAGAAAAGTACAGGAGAGAGTGTTCGATAGTCCATGCCGTTGCGCGACATGGCTGAGTCCTGCACGGCAGCGCGTAGTCAGGCTATTGAGTATTCGCAATCACGTTTGATACCCTATGAGCCTACGGCAGAGCCTTGCGCAAACCACCGATGATGGCGAATGTGACGTTCGGTAGGACAGTAGTTTAATGCTGAGCAAAACGGCGAGCCGTACATCAAGCTCAGTGCCGTATACTATACTACATATGCAATATTACAGGAGGATCTATGGCCGTTGAGCATGATGAACGGTATCACGAAATAAGCTTTACTCTGACAAAGGATGACTTTTGGCACCTCCAGCTCCATGCTTACGCGCGGCGGCGCCCTTTGCAGCTTGCAGCCCTGGTTTTTTACGCAGTAACTATAGTCATAGCGGGTATTGCCCTGCAATCTACCCTCATCTTCGTAGCTGGTGCTGCGTTTGCCGTGTTCCTATTCGGCTTTGCCTTCTTCATCATGTGGCTTACTGCTCTGAAGAGTGCACGAGCGCTGAGCAAAAGAGGAACTCATACAATTACGCTTACCGATGCAGGTATCCAGCTTAAGAATGATCAAACGGACAGCCTGACCCGATGGCATGCCATAACGGGTATCAGCACCGATTCCCACAACCTATACTTGCAATTAGATAATCCCGGACGTGTGTATATCGCCATTGTTATCCCAAGGCGGGCTTTCAAAGACGCAGCCGCAGAGGAACAGTTCCTTGCAGCGGTACGTACTTACAGGCAGCGTTGAGCGGAGTACGGCGGCCGCTAAGGCGTGCCCACGGGAAACGTACGGCGGAGAAGGCTATACCGTGCGTTCAGCTCCCGCGCTTGCCGCATATGCATCGCGCAAATGAGGAGATAGGCTCGCAATAGCTCCGGCTTCGCATCCCGCACGACAGTACCGATAGCGCCTACGCGTGCTTTTGCCGCGCAATAGTACTGGAGTTTCGCATATTGTGCGATGAAATAATCATCATAGTCGGCCTCAGTGTAGGACGGCTTCTGGAACCCAAATCTCATTAGTTGAAAGGAAAGCGCCAGGATGACGCTAAGGTATTTGTCCAAGACCGTATGGGCGAGGGTTTCAAGCTGCCCGTATGTATCATAGAGGTGCGCCTCCAAATCGGTAAGAAAATGCGCGAGATCGGCTAAGCCCTCTTGCTGGTAATAAAGTTTCGAGTATACCGGATCATTGATCTTGCCTATAGGGTCAAGAATTATGTACTGGGGCACGGTGTCCTTGCCATTGAGATTTACCCGTCTCCTGTAGATATTGGACAGTTTCGGGTCGCCGATCGTGTCCCCGAATTGACGAACATCCATTGATGCGAGTTGTTTCATCACATAGCTTCCATACGAAAACATTTCACCGGAGAATACCGGCCAGTCATTATTAACTGCCTGCAGGTACCGTATAATCTGCTTTTCCGATGGCAGGGCGTCAATATACTGTTCGCTGAGCGTGCGTGCGATTGCTCCGCCGTCCCACTTCTCATTGTGAGCCGCCTTCTTACCATGAATATCGAGTCCGGCATATTTCATGTCACTTATTACGCTGTCGTATTGTTTGGGGTCCTCCGCTGCCCTTCGCCGCCTTGCAAACGCATGATAATGCGCCACGGCTAGTGCGTCCACCACGCTTCCTATCATGCCGTTCAGCTCGGTCTCGCTGAATGACGCTACGTGTTTGTCTAAGCTGCCGTCAGGCATAAGCTCCGTGACGATCGCGTACTCTTTCCGCGGGTCAAGTCCGTAGTCTCTAGGCTGGCGGCTGTCGGCATACCGGGACTCTGGAGTCCACACTTCTGTTTCGGCGGATACCTCACCGAACCTAATGCAGTGGTGCTCCTTGTCGCGAACGACTTCGGCAAGCTCAACGGGAAAACGTGGGATAAGCACGGCGGTGAGGGGCAGCGTGCGCTCGAACTCATGCGCTAATGCATCGTTTCTTTCTCGCAGTGTGCCGTGGGCAAACTGGCCGTCGGAAGGGAGGAGGCCCTTTGCTGCCCAACCGCCCAAGAACGCCGTCCAAGTCCGCCCGTCACGCGCTTCAGCGTACTGTTCGTACGGCACTGTTGCATGCGCTAATTTTGCCCCTATGTCCAAGGTGTATTCAAAGCTACTATTTGCTAGATTTTCAGCTGGCATGTTCTTCTATCTCCGTTCCCTGTCCGTGCTACGCAGGCCGCCTCTATGACTTTTGGGCGCGGAACCTATATTTTACACCTATAGCCGGTGCGCCGATTCGACTGTTTGAAAAATGCAGGAAGAGGTATCGGACGATGGCCTGTTTTTTGCAGAGGATCCGGTAGCCTCCGCCGCAGGCCATTCTTGCCATGTTCATAGGGGATCGCTATCGCAACGTCTTCTAAGTTTGTGTCGAGTATCGCATAAACAAAGCAGTGGGCATTATGATTTAAGCTCAACGTTTTCAAAGACGGGGGCAGCCTAGCCTTGCCGGTCTCCAGCCGGCTTTCCCCCGAGGCCTTTATCATTGACCGCATCGAATGTGACACGAAGCCTGTCCGGGTGCTTGATAAAACTATCGCCGTAAACAGGGTCCTAACCATATGCGCCGAATATGAGTGTTGCTTGTAACGGTACTCCACGGGTTCCCGTAAGCAACGTTGCTTACTGTCGCACTACTTGGGGTGTATGCGTAGAAATAATGTCGTAGGCAAATAATACTATCCCGACAGGATAACAATCATGAAGCATAAGCAGCGCTGGAGCAAATGTTAAAATGAAGTTATGGAACAGCTGATAAAATATAAGCCGCTGGGGATATCTGTCCTCGTGTGGGGGCTCCAGTTGCTTTATGTTGCCATAGCGCTTGGGTTGTTCGCTACGCTATGGGCTACCGTACGCAGCCAAGTCGGCCATTTGCCCGTCCGAATCATCTACGTGGCCGTCGTGATTGCAATAAATGTTATTTGGCGCGTTGCGATTAGAAGAATAAGACCCGGATGGTTTTGACGCCGTACGTTTTGCCGAAGCACAAGATACGCCATCTTTTGGCATGGGCGCATTATGTTTGGAGGCGGTATACTAAGGATATTCACATAGGGGTGCTGTTAATGCGAATGCGCCTGACCCCAATTAACTGGTTTACGTTGTTGGCGCTGATTGCGGCTGGCCTGATCCTTGGCCTGCCGCCTGACCCGCACACCGTGCAGCAACTGCACACGTCGGATGCCGCCTACCGCTTGGCCCTGTTCGCGTTGCTGATCCCTTATATTCTTATTTGGTACGCTGGGTTTTACGCGTTTTCCAAGTTGCAGGAGTACTCCCGGCAACTAAAGGGCGCCAAGGATGAGGCTGCCTTTCAGAGGCTTACCCTTGGCATGGGCACGCTTGCTTTTTCACTGGTTATACCGACCATCGTGTCGCTCATCTTGAATAACATTGCCATGCATGTGCCGCCATTCAAGCCCGCGGCCGTTATCATCTCGAACTATTTGGGCTTATTTCCGGGAATGGCAGCCTTTCTCCTGCTCTACAGCGGTGCGCGCATGCTGGTCAACACCGTACGCGGTAAGAAGCCGCCCTTTGACGTGAGGTGGCGCGCGCCTTGGTTTTTGTTGCTAAGCGTTGTCTTTTCGCACCTTACTATCGAAAACGAATACCGGTCAAACCCCTACCATTTAGGCGTCTGGCTGCTGTTAGTAACATTCATCGTCCCGTATCTTTATGGTTGGATGATCGGCTTGTTGTGCGCATACGACCTCCGCCAATACGCGAGAACAGTCAAAGGTCTGTTGTATCGGCGCGCCGTTTGGCGGTTGGCAAGCGGCGTCGTCGTGGCAATAGCGGGCTCCATCGCTATCCAGTTCGTCAATGTCACCATAGGCCAGCGAGTAAGTAGTTCCCTCGTTGCCGTATTGTTAGTCGACTACGGCTTGCTCATCATTGTCGGAACTGGCCTGGCGCTTATCGCGTTTGGCGCCAAACGGCTGAAACTGATCGAAGAAATATAGTAGGGCCGACCTGCTCGCGGGTTGGGCCCAAGGGGTGCTAAAGACCGCGGATAAGCAATTCCCTGGCAGGAGCATAGCCATTGCCAGGCACTTTGCTCCAGAAATGCTACCCGGAACGGGTAAGATACGTTAGCATATGATTATGCGATTTGTTCGTGTATCGTGGTTCCGTTATATTGCGCCCGGGCTGCTCGTTGTGGTCTGGCTCGCAGTAGCAGCTGTAGGCGGTCCAAAGTTTGGCAAGCTGTCGAGCGTTGCCACGAACGACCAGGCAAGCTTCCTGCCCGCCAGCGCCGACTCTACCAAGGTGCAGTCCCTGGAAGGCAAATTCATAACCGGTAACAGTATCCCGGCCATTATTGTCGTAAGCGGGGACCGCGGCCTATCCCGACAAAGTTTGGCGGCTCTCGCCGGGCTGCGAGCGGCATTAGCCGATACGCCAGGCGTTGCCACTGGTCCGACTGGCGTAGCGGGTCCTATTCCGTCCAAGGACGGCCGTGCTGCCGAGTATATTGTCCAGATTACGGGCAAGGTAAATGATACGGTTACCAGTTTGCGGCAAACGGTCCAGGATCACCCGGTGGCGGACGCCCAAGCTTATGTCACGGGGCCGGCCGGATTAGTTGCCGATCTCTTCACGGCTTTCAAGGGCATTGACGGCATTTTGCTCTATGTGGCGCTTATTGCAGTCTTTGCCATCCTGCTTCTTGTCTACCGCTCGATTGTGCTGCCATTCGTTGTCTTGCTGACGGCAATGTTTGCGCTAAGTGCTGCAGGCCTGGTGGTGTACCATAGCGTTACCGCTGGCGTCTTCAAGCTTAACGGCCAGAGCCAGGGGATTCTATCTATCCTGGCTATTGGTGCGGCTACCGACTACTCATTGCTGATCATCGCTCGCTTTCGCGAGACGCTTGAACATTACAAGCGCCCATGGGAGGCTATGCTGCATGCGCTGCGCAACTCCATCGAGCCGGTTACCGCGTCGGCGGCAACGGTTATTGCAGGTGTCCTATGCTTGCTATTCTCCGAGCTGAACTCTAACAAAGATCTTGGTCCTATTGCGGCGCTTGGCATCGCGTTCTCTTATTTGGCGGCTATGACGTTTCTGCCGGCGCTGCTGGTGCTGCTTGGTCGCGGTGCCTTTTGGCCGTTCCGGCCGAAACTGTTGCCTGACAGTGCTGAACGGCTGGCAAACCTAAGCACGGGGCTGGAAGACCGCCGCGGGTTATGGCGGAAGGTGCCTGCGTTTATTGCGGCTCACCCACGGCTGATTTGGCTGGTATGCGTGGTAGCGCTTGGATGTTTCGCTTTGGCTACGCCGCAGTTCAAAGCCAACGGCGTCTCGCAAACGGATACGATTTTGGGCAAGTCCGATGCGGTAGCCGGCCAGAAAGTGTTAGCGGAGCACTTTCCTGCAGGCTTGGGCAGCCCGGCGGTCATCATTGCCGATGCGTCGAAGATTGTCGAAGTCGAACATGCCGCTATGCAAACGAACGGTGTCGAGCAGGTGGCGCCATTCAAGGGCGCTGCCGCTACTTCGTTAACGGCCAAGCCTAAGGTTGTCGATGGCAAGGTGCTGCTCAACGCGACGCTGGCTGTCTCGGCAGATTCGTCGCAAGCAACGGCTATTGTCGCCGCGCTTAGGCACAACCTGGCAAGCGTCGATAGCACTGCTCTTGTCGGCGGCGTCTCTGCCATCATGCTCGATTCCAACAATGCGTCCACTAGCGACCTGCACAAGATTATCCCGATCGTGCTCCTAGTCATCCTAGTTATCCTCATGTTGTTGCTCCGTGCAGTCCTGGCGCCGGTATTGCTTATCGGCAGTGTGATTCTCAGCTTTACGGCCACTATCGGCGTATCGGCGCTGGTCTTCAACTACATCTTCCACTTCCCCGGGTCTGACGCGGCGATTCCGCTCTTCGGCTTTATTTTCCTTGTAGCGCTCGGAGTCGATTACAACATCTTCCTTATGACCCGCGTGCGTGAAGAAGCCAAGCGGCTCGGTACGCGCGCAGGAGTCTTGCGCGGCCTGAGCGTTACCGGTAGCGTCATTACGTCGGCCGGTGTCGTTTTGGCGGCGACATTCGCGGCCCTTGCCGTAGTGCCCATTCTCTTCCTGGTTCAGATTGCATTTATCGTTGCCTTTGGCGTGCTGCTCGATACCGTTGTCGTGCGGTCACTGCTCGTTCCGGCGCTGTGTTACGACATCGCCAAACCCATTTGGTGGCCGTCACGTCTGTGGCGCAGTGGCAACAATAGCCGTTAAGTATTGGTTCCAAGCGCAAAGCTTGCATTGAATCTTCGTTTGCATTCCAAAATGCTCAATCAGTATACTTTAAGATGTGAAGATAGTGTTCCTGAATACGTGGCATGGCAGATGCCGGGATGAACTTACCGTATTCATCGAAAAAGAAGCGCCTTCAACGGATATCTTTTGCTTCCAGGAGGCGGACTCGGAGATACGGCAATACTTCCAGCGGCTTCTGCCGGAGTTTATAGAATATGCATCAAATAAGCTCGAAGGAGAACGTGTCCGCTTCAGTCTAGCCACATATATCAAGAAGCCCTACCCCGTCCTGGACCACTCTGCGTTGCTTGAGGATGTACCGGATTCGGGGCTGGCGCTTGTTACTACGGTCCAGGACGGCAACACAGCGGTGACCGTAGCCAATGTTCACGGCATAGCATTTGCTCTCGACGACAAACTGGATACGAAAGGCCGCCTCATACAATCGAAGGCTATTATCGGACGATTGGATGGCTTGCGGCATCCGGCCGTCATCGGCGGCGACTTTAATTTGCTACCCGAAGCGAGCAGTGTCCGGCTATTTGGCCAGGCTGGCTACCAGGACCTCATAGCGACGCACCATATCTCTACCACACGGAACAGGCTAGCTTGGGAACGGTTCCCCGACAACATGCAACGATACGCGGACTATACGTTTGCTAGCTCCGACGTGCGGGTACGCCGCTTCACCGTGCCGCAGCTTGAGATATCCGACCATCTTCCCCTTATTATCGAGTTCGACGTAACGGAGTTTGCTGGTTCGGAACGGAGCGACGCGAGCCTTACGGTAGAAGACCGCGCGCTCTTGCCATAATCCGCGCATAGCCGCTCGCTTTGTCGTCTCATAAGTGAAATCGGTCATAGAGTTCCTGCGCCGACGTTCCTACAATAGAACCTGTAGTAGGGGGAGGAATATGGGCCTGGCTAGCACGGGAACATCGCTACCGTCAGAAGATCGGGGGAACGACGCTGAAGCGGCACGTGCCGCGCGTATCCGGCAGGATATTACGCGGCTCGGAGCGAATTTGTACGACCTTCTCCTGCCTGAAACGCGGATTCTCCCCTCGCTTGTCCATGCTGACGAAGAAATATGCGGGTTGCTGTACGGGCAATATGTCTGGTCTAATGGCAGCCCTGCGCCGCCCTCAGGGCGTGGCGTACTTGTCGCTACCGACAAACGCGTCCTGCTGATAGATAAAAAACCGCTGTTCGTCCGCTGTGACGAGATCAGCTATGGTTCTGTCAGTGGCGTATCGTATAGCCGCACCTGGATGGCCGAGACGGTACTGTTGCATACCCGGATGGGAGATATACGCATGCAGTCATATAACGGGACTTGCGCGAATAATTTCGTCGCCTACATCGAAGACAAAGTAGTCGTCGCGCCAGCCTGACGCACCTGCCTGTATTGCAAAGATCATAACCAGTTTGCCGACAAGCAGTATAGGGTATGGCTGCGGGTAAATGGAAAGCGGCCGAATTATTCATACTCGCGCTCCTAATGCTTATCCCGGCGCGGGTGTTGCCTGCTCTCGCCCTCGGGATCGTGCCACTGAACCGCGTCGTATCGTTCCTGTTGCCGCTGCCTCTTAGAGGGCTGCATATTTGATGCTTAGGTATGCCACACGGCAACCATCGTTTCCCCAAGAGACGGTTGAGTCTTTTTCATTCTAAGCCGACCTATACTGCAGATCGCGAAGATACGGACATCGGCCTGGAGTTTATTGAGACTGGAATACGAGGTTGGCTTGCCTCGTTGCCCGTGAAGAGCGACGGGCAAGCTTCTGAGCTGCCTCTATTCTTTCGGTGTGGTGATGTTGACCATCCAGTTGATACCGAATTTGTCCTCTAGCCAGCCGAATGCATCACCCCATGATTCCGTTTTTAGCGCTTGCTTTACCTTGCCGCCTTCTGCGAGCATCTCGAACGCTCTCGTAAGCCGTTCGCGGTCGGAGCCCATAAGCGCGAGCGCGAAGTTGTCGCCGACAGTTGGCGGATACTGCGGCATGCCGTCACTGCCCATAATAATTATGCCGTCGGCAGCGAGCCGGGCATGCATGATCGTATCGTTCGGACCGGCGGGTTGCGGAGCCCCGTTCGGGTTGGCGGCGAGCAGGTCCAGTTTGCCACTGAAGATGCCGTGGTAAAACTCCATCGCGTCGCGGGCCTGCCCGTGAAAGTTGATATACGGGCTGATTACGAGTTGTTCCATAGAAGTACCCTCCGTTTATTCTCCCCATTATCTCATTCGCCTCGTATCGGGCCAAGCGCCTTTCCAGCATACCTGGAGCGTTTCACGGGCTGACTTTTCAGGCATCGTGTCAATGATGCGTCAGATACGGTGCAGAGAGGTGGGGACATCATCGTCCTGGCTATGCGCGGACCGCAGCGGTTCAAAGACATCTTGAGCATATGCGCGGCACTTAGTAAGCATACTGAGGATGGCGTGATTGGCCGTCGTGCCGTTGTCTAGACTATGGCTACAGCCACTGGGTTTGGGGGAGGAGTGAATTGCCCGAGAAATATTGCTGCGCCGCTACGGACCATAGCTGGTGGCTATTGCCTTCCGGGATCGGCAGTAACCCGTCACCTTGCTGTTCAAGGCCAAGCAGCTCCTGGCCCTCGCCGATGTGCGACGCGACTGCAGAAGCTGTGACCGCGATACTGCCGAGCGAGAACTTGTTGGCGCCGTAGGCAATCTTTGCCTGCTCGTGCGTCCAGATCTTATCTCCATGGTACTGGTCGGACAGGCTGCTGGCGATATCTTTCGGCGTGCACATGAACCCGAACGGTGTCGACAGTGCTTCCGAGCGCTGCCGGATAGAATCAAATGGCAGGAGATTGCTATAAATAGCCGGAATGTAGGCCAAGGCGTGCAACTCGTCTGAGGACGGTTGCCGCAGCTCATCGGTCTGATCGCGGTAGACGACATACATATCGGAGCGGATAAAGTCGTGGATGCCGGTACGGAACATCGTGTCGGCGATGACGGCGAGATCGTCGCGACCCAATAGCCTGCCGGCGCTCAGCAGGCCGCGGGCTGCCATGAAGTGCGCGAGCGAGAATACGACCGGGTATGTCGGTTCCCGTTTGCCGCCCGCATTCGGCAGGATCGAATCTTTCCAATACGATACAAGGATGGCATAATTCTCGGCCCCTTGCGGCGGGCGCTCCCAGAACAGGTTGTCATCGCCAAGGTGGTCGAGAACGTATTCCGCGGCGCGCTCGAGGCTGTCGGCGTGCCGGCTCAAAAACGTTTCACTGGCCTGGGGATCGAGATGAAGCAGGCCCTCGGCGCCAATCAGGAACAGTGCGGTCGTATCGCAGGCGTTATAGGTGGTTAACTGGTCGCGGCCGTGTACGCGGACACCCGGGAATTCGTGGTGGATCTTGCCCGGCTCTTCCCCGGTTATTGGATCGTGCGTACTGCCCTGGTGACGAGCGCTGACCTCCAGCTGCGCGGCAAGCAGGTCGGACCGCGAAGACAAAATGCCGGCAATCACCGCGTCGCGCGTAAAGTTGCGAGGGTAGCTCGGGAAGCCCGCCGAATAGCGAACCTCGCCGTCTTCTATCTGTTGGTAGATGGCGAACGGGTCGTTCGAAGGCACGACGGCAACTACCTGCGGTTGCGCAGTTTCTGCGGACAATAGCTTACCTGGCCCAGCGGCATCTACCGCTGTAGCCGGTTTCCCGACGCGAGACATATATCCATTGAATCATATCTGGAGCGAGAATCAACTACAAAATGTATAGTGGCAAAAGTTACAGCTAAATAGCCGTTTGGATCGTATATTTGAGGCGCGTAAGGAGGAACGTGTATGGTAAAGAATGATGATAAGCGAAGTACGAAGCAAGCGGACGATACCTTCGATGTGATGGATCCGGACAGTTATCAGAACCCGCAAGAACTAGACGGGTTGGAAGAGGACGTGTCCATGGGGGATGCGCCACAAGAATAACGGTTATAGAAAGGTCCGCCCGAGGTTGCTGCGGTTGATCATGCCGTCTTGCTGTTGACCTTCGCTATATTTGCGTTGAGGCCGTAGACTCAGGGTGGAACGTAGTAGAGGGGGTACAAGTATGGGACGAGCAAACGACGAACAGGATGGTAAGGACAAGGAAAGGCATGGTGAAGATCACAAGCAAGCGCCGCCCAGGCCGGGCATCATGGTAGAACGCGACGTGCCTGCTGACCAAATGACTACTTTGCAGCGGGCGCTCGCCGAGCCGCCTGAGGACGACGATGAGTAGCGTTCAGACAGGATCAAGGAGGGCGTATGTCCGAAGTACGGAACTATCTGGAGCATGAGCAACCGGCAAGCCGCAGGGACCAGGGTTAGGTAGCCTGGGGCGCAGGCGGCTACGATGAAAGCATCCTGGCAAGGATATATTGCCCTCGGGCGCTTAGGTATACCCGTGCGACTGTATGCGGCTACTCAGTCGATACAGCCGAAATTCGTGCAGCTGCACCGCGAAGACCATTCGCCCGTCCAGCGTATTCTGGAGTGCAAGGCCGAGCAACGGCCGATATCGATCGATGACGTGGTTCGCGGCGTAGAGTATGAACCGGGGCGATATATTACCCTGTCCGAACGCGAGTTGGAACGCACGTCGCCGCTGCCCGCGAAGACCATTGTCATTACCCAGTTCAGCAACCTTGATGCCGTCCAGCCGCAGTATTATGAAAAGCCGTACTACGTTGTGCCCGGCCGCGGCGGCGAACGCGCCTATGCGCTCATGCGCGAAGTGTTCGTGCGGACGCATATGATGGCCATGGCCCAGGTCGTGCTGTACGGCAAAGAGCACATCGCCGCCTTGCGGGTAGAGGGTGATCTGCTGTTGCTCCTGGTGCTGCGTTTTGCCGGCGAACTCGTGCCGCGCGACCATATCCGGACGCCACCGCTCACCAAGCCGTCGCCGGCCGAGGTCGAAGCGCTGCAGGCCGTCGTGGAACGCTTCAACGGTCCCTTTTATATGCACGATTATCACGATGAACGGGCGGAGTACATTCGCGACCTGGTAGAGCGCAAGGCCAAGGGTTTGCCCATGCCGCGTTCTGAACGGTCTAAGCCGCAGACAACGCCGGAAGATGACATCGTTCCTATCCTTAGAGATACGCTGAGCGAACGCAGACTGCTGCCTGATGATACGGCGTGAATGGCCCGGACATGGACTCGGCTTCCTTTCCTATCACCCCTGATGGGCGTATAATGATAAGCCATGATACGCCTAACGCCGCGGCTGGAATCAGCCATCCGCGTAGCCGCGCACGCGCACGCTGCGCAAACCCGCAAAGCTTCCGATACGCCGTACGTCATTCATCCGTATGCGGTTATGCTCCTCGTTAGCGAAGAAACGGACGACGAAGATACCTTGGTCGCTGCCCTCTTCCATGACATTATCGAGGATGCACCCCATATCTATTCAGAAGGACGCATGCGCCAAGAGTACGGGCAGCGAGTGACCGATATTGTCCGCGGCGTAACGCACGATGACACTATCCTTGACTGGCACGAGCGGTGTCGCGCTTACATTGCTAACCTGCGCGAGGCGCCGAGAGCATCGGTCATGGTGAGCGCGGCGGATAAGACGCACAACCTCATGGCAACTCTGGATGATTACCGCATTGTCGGCGATGAGGTGTGGAAGCGGTTCCGTACGGGCAAAGTCGACCAGCTGTGGTGGTACTCATCGGTGCTCGACGTCATTAACGATCGCCTGCCCGACTCGCCGCTTGCGGCACGGCTCGCCGAACTCGTTGACGAATTGCGCGATATCGTCTGCGACGTGCAGCCTACTCGCTAGTGTTACCAGTTTTCATGGTCACGTAGTCATCTTCTAGTAGCGCTGCGTGTTCGTGCGTGTCGTCTATGTCGGATAATGTCCGGTCGCGACGGGAAACGCGCGGACTGTATTCTCCGCTTACGGGCAAATGGCTGGTATCGCTCGGGTCATCACACGGGCCGATATATGCCGTATCACTCATGTCACCTCCTTACATCTCCTGACCGACTGCTTCACTGACATCGTTTGGCGAGTTGAACTCGTCATACGGTAAGTTCTGCAGCGTGCTGATAACGTTCTGATCTGCGCCCGCATCACGCGCGTGATTGACCAGGTCGGTCTTACTGCACGGGTAGTCGACCCCGCCTAGATATTTCTCGACTTGTGCTGGATTTGTTGCCATAGTATTCCCCCTCCGTTTATCGTAGAAGCCATTATCACCGTATGAATATGCCAGGAGCAACGAAGAATCCCACACTGGACTGATGGCAATGATTATGTAATGTGCGATATGAGAAGTACTGCTATTGCTTGTATGTCGTGCCGCCTGAGACCCCGAAGAACTGTTCAAGCGTTTGGACGTGTTCGTTGTGCAGTTCGGTGGCGAGCGGTATGCCGATATAGCGGAAGTGCCAGGCTTCGGCACGGTAGCCGGTAATGTCGGTCAAATTGGCCGGATAGCGCAAGAGGAATCCGTATTTGTAGGCATTGGCCGTGATCCATTTACCGCCCGGCGTACCGGCGAAACAGTCGGCGATATTGCAGCCGCCGCTGTCGAGGTCAATGGCCCAGCCTGTCTGGTGTTCACTATAGCCGGCGCGTGCGCTTTCCGAGTCAGCCACAGCCTGCCCGTAGGCTGCAACTTCGCTGTTATACGTCGCGACTTGAGTAGCATACGAGCGGTAGCCGCTGCCAGCCGTAACCGTGTAGCCGGCTGTGGCCGCATCAGCAAACATGGCATGCAGTGCGTTGGCAGCCTCGAGGCGCAGATATTGGCCATTGCCTACGCCCGTAAGATCTGTCGGCGCATAATTGATCGGTTGCAGCGGATGTTGCTTATTGACGACTACCCACGGGCTCGCCGGATCGGTCGTGCTGTGTGCCGTCTTGTCAAATTGCGGCTTCATGACGGGTGAGCCGGCTGTATTTGTCATGTTAGTCGTGCCATCGACGGCCGGCGCGCGGACGTGCTGGATAGTTACGATAGAAGCGAGTGTCACGATCGCCAGGCAAGCGATGCCAACTGGAATAGTGCGCCTACGCATGCATTTAACTATACACGAGCATGCCGGCGTTCAGGATTAGACGGAATTGTTATATACTTTGCGTAAAAGATAAGGGCGCCATATATCATGCCGAAACGTCAGGCTACTGCTGAAGACTACATTGTGCCGCTGGACATGAACGGTCTGTCCGGCCGCATGCTGCACATGCCAGTACCCAAGGGCAAAAAGTCTGAGATACTATTTGTCTACGGACAACACTCATCCCTGGAGCGTTGGTGGGGACTGCTGAAGTACGCGAACCGGTTTGCAGCGGTAACTGCGCCGGATCTCCCCGGCTTCGGCGGCATGGAAAGTTTTTATAAGATCGGTGAGAAGCCGACACTTGATAATTTTGCCGATTATTTAGCGGCGTTTATTAAGATGCGTTATCGGAACCGGAAAGTCGTCGTCATCGGTATGTCGTATGGCTTCGCGGTCGTTACGCGCATGCTGCAGCGCTATCCCGAACTCGTCAAAAATGTCCGGACGCTGGTCAGCCTGGTCGGGCTTACGCGCGCCGATGAATTTACGTTTAATCGGCAGCGCTACTGGTTTTACCGTACGCTAGCCTGGCTGATGGCGCGGCGCCCGCTTGCCCTTCTCTTCCGTTATGTGTGCCTGAACGGGCCGGTATTGCGCGCCACGTATCATCGTACGTATATCGCCAAGAGCAAATTTAAGATGGCTGGCTCGGCCGAGGAACACGCGCGCATGATGGACACGGAGGTGGAGTTGTGGCATGCCAATGACGTGCGCACGCACGCCTGGAGCTTGCATGACCTTCTGACGCTCGATAACACGCGCAAAGTAATTGCCCTGCCCGTCTGGCATATCGATACCGAAAGCGACCAATATTTCAACCACGAGCGCGTCATCAAGCACATGAAGCATGTGTTCAAGGCGGTCTACACGGCGCGCGCCAAACTTCCGAATCACGCGCCCAGCATCATCGCTGACGAGGAAGCCGCGGCCGCGCTCATTCCGGCAAAATTGCGCAAAGCGCTCGCGCGACTGTAACTAAATACAAAATAGCGTTCCCTATAAGCTGCGTAGCAAGCAAACCGAGAAAGAACGCGCATTGGACGGCCTCATCCTGCAATGCTTCGGCCATGTTATGTTCCGGGCCGTAGGTAACGCATTGTCCGGCATGGGTAATCCTAACCTCCGTTGCTTCGGACGGCTGCACAGTATTCGTGAACTCCAAAGCGATACGTTCGCTTGATGAAATGTTATCAATGACGATATCCGCGCTTGTCGAGCGGCTGCCCGGGTACCGTACATCGCTGACGCTCACCGTAAGCAATGTACGGTCGTCGAGCGGGAGGGTAATATCCTGGCTTTCATGGCTTTCGCCCCTGCGTGCGCAACCGTTGTCGATGCGGCTATGGACTAACGTCGTCTCGTTCGGCACGGCCTGAGCCGCCTCAAGGATCACGCGGCATATACCGTTCACATCTTAACCGTGCGCATCATACTTAGCCATGACGATAAACGTGCTCTCGTCAATCTGGCCACCGTAGACTTGCTGCCGGGCGAGCTCCATCCATGCTCCTATTCCACCACAGTATAGGCCATACCGGTCCTGAGTAAATACAGGTATAATAAGGGCGAGTATGAAGATTGGCCTTGTCTGTCCGTACAATGTTGCACTCGGCGGCGGCGTCCAGGAAATTGTCCGGGCGCTGCGTGAGCACCTGGAAGCGCGCGGCCATACGGCCAGGATCATCACCGCGCAGCCGCGCGATCTTTCCGGCATTGACACAACCGGTATGATCTTCCTTGGCACGGCAATCGACTTGCGTTGGCCGAACCATACGACGGCGCCGTTATCATCGAGTATCAGCATGGAAGCCGTCGAACAGGTCATCGAGACGGAAAAGTTTGATATATTGCACTTCCACGAGCCCTGGGTGCCGGTTCTTAGCCGGCAGATCCTGAGCCGCAGCCAGAGCGTCAACATCGCGACGTTCCACGCTAAAGTGCCGGAGACGATCATGAACCGGACGCTGGCGAAAGTTGTTACGCCGTACCTGAGGACTGTCTTGCGCGACTTGCACGAGCTAACTGCCGTGTCCGAACCGGCGGCAGAATATGTAAGCAGTCTGACCGAACGGCCGATCACTATCATTCCAAACGGCATCGACCTGGATCGCTACGCATTTACGCCGCATCCTGAGGCGTCATCGCCGCGAACCATCCTGTATGTCGGGCGGCTGGAGCATCGCAAAGGATTGAAATATCTTCTACGTGCTTATCAATTGCTGAAGCAAAGCGGCGAGGATGTGCGCCTGCTCATCGTAGGCCAAGGGCCGGACCGACCGCGCCTGGAACTATTTGTCAGCGAAATGGGAATCGCCAATGTGACGTTCCTTGGCTATGTCGGGGATGATGAGAAGATTCGCCTGCTTGAGCGCGCTGACCTCTTCTGCTCGCCCGCTGTTTTTGGCGAGAGCTTCGGGATTGTCTTGCTCGAGGCCATGGCGAGCGGCACGGTAGCGGTAGCAGGCGATAATCCGGGCTACGCGTCGGTCATGCGCGAGCTGGGCGCCTTGTCTCTCGTCAATCCGCGGGATACCACCGAGTTTGCACGGCGGCTCAAACTGCTGCTCGATGAATCGAGCTTGCGCCGCGCCTGGCAGGCCTGGGCTAAACCGTATGTCCGGCAATTCTCCTATGAGCGGATTGTCGACCAGTACGAGCATCTCTATAAAACGGCGATCGAGACTCATGCTACAAGAACATTCACGGGTGCCTAACGCGCCGCATCTCAAGATCGGCCTCGTGCTCGACGACTCGCTCGACCGTCCTGATGGCGTGCAGCAATATGTGCTGACGATTGGCGAATGGCTGCGCTCACGGGGCCACGATGTGCACTACCTCGTTAGTTCGACGTACCGCGAAGACGCGGAAGGGATACATTCGCTTGCTCGCAATATCGGCGTACGTTTTAACGGTAACAATATGCGCATGCCGCTACCCGCCTCGCCTTTTTATATCAGGCAGTTGCTGAAGCGCGAACACTTCGATGTGCTGCATGTGCAGATGCCGTACAGCCCGTTTCTGGCGGCCCGCATCATCAATGCGGCCAGTGACGATACGGCAGTCGTCGGCACATTCCATATCGTGCCGCACCGGCGGTACGTGGGTATAGCCAGTCGGGTCCTGGCGGCCATGACCATCCGCTCGCTGCACCGATTCGACGCCGTAATGAGCGCCTCGGCTCCTGCCCAATCATTTGCCCGCACGGCCTTTGGTATCCGCAGCGAGGTGATTCCGAACGCAGTCCGAGTAACCGATTTCCGGCACGCAGAGCCGTTTGCAAAGCGCGGTGCGGCGCTGCAGGTGCTGTTTATGGGGCGATTGGTCGAGCGCAAGGGCTGTATGATCCTCTTGCAAGCGTCGCGGCTTCTACGTGATGATCCGTCGGCGCCAGACTTCCAGGTGACTGTTTGTGGCCGCGGACCGTTGTCGGTAGACCTGGAGGCTTATGTACGCGACAACCAATTGCAAGATATCGTCACGTTCAAGGGATTTGTGCCGGAGGGAGAAAAGCCGCGCTACTTTGCATCCGCAGATGTCGCAGTGTTCCCGAGTAACGGCGGTGAGAGCTTCGGCATCGTACTCGTCGAGGCGATGGCCTCGGGGCGGTCGGCGGTACTTGCGGGCGATAATGTCGGCTACCGCAGCATACTCGGCGACTGTCCGGGCAACGTTCTGTTCGACGCTAATGATCCCCGCGCCCTGGCTGCGGCGCTGCGGGAAGTCATGGAAAACGCAGCTATGCGGCAACACATTGCTACTTGGCAGTCACGCCACGCACGCTCATTCGATGTCGGTTTGATCGGCCCCCGTATCCTGCGGCTTTATGCTTCCGCATTGCGGGAGCGCCGTAATGTGCGATAATCATTCATATGTCAGCACTCTTCTCTCGATCCGGTCCTAAGGAAATTTCCCTGACTATCACGGCGCGGACATTCTTCAAAGTTTTACTCCTTATCCTAGTTACTATCATTCTGCTTGCTATGTTGAAGCGAGCCGAGTACGCGCTGACGCTGATCTTCATCGCCTTCTTCTTGGCGGTGGCCTTGAATGCGCCGGTCAGCTGGGTGGAGCGCCATTTGCCCGGCCCGTTGCGCGGCAGCCGTTCTTCGGCGACATCGCTAGCGTTTCTCATCGTCATCATCGTGCTCGGCGCGTTCATCGCGAGCATTACGCCGCCGATTGTGCGCCAAACTCAGTCGTTTATCTCAAACGCGCCGAATATTGTGCAATCCCTGCGCAGCGATAACAGCGGCGTGAACCAATTTGTCGAGCGCTATCACTTGCAAGGACAGATTGACCAAATGTCGTCCGAACTGACCGACCGCTTAAGAAATAGCACCGGTACGGCGGTGGCGGCCATTGAACAGGTTACAAGCAGTATATTTTCGCTTGTTACGATCCTCGTGCTAACTTTTATGATGCTCGTAGAGGGGCCGATGTGGCTGGCTGCATTGCGCCAGATCTTGCCAACCGACCGACGGGCGTATGCGGACCGGCTGTTGAAGGGCATGTACAAGGCGGTCAAAGGTTACGTTAACGGCCAGGTTGCTTTGGCGGTCATCGCCTCGTTCATGTTGCTGCCCGGATTGCTGATTTTCCGCGTGAGTTATCCCGTCGCGCTGATGGCCGTTGTATTCATCTGCGGCCTTATCCCGATGGTCGGGCATACCATCGGCGCGATCATTGTAACGTTCATCGCGCTATTTACCTCGCCATGGTCAGCCGTTGGCATACTTATCTACTATATCCTCTATCAGCAGATTGAAAATTACCTGATTCAACCGCGGCTCCAGGCCAACACAACGAGTCTGTCACCGCTTATCGTATTGGTTTCTATTGTGGTCGGTGTCAGCTTCGGCGGCCTGCTTGGCGGTTTGGTGGCTATTCCGGTGGCCGCTTGCCTGCGGGTCTGGATCGTCGACTACTTGCACGAGCGCAATTTGCTCGATACCGAGCATTCCACGGCCAAAGCGGCTAGCTAGATTAGCTGCGAAACCATACCGCACCGTTTGGCGTATCGCGCAGGCCGATGCCCCGGTCTTCAAGCTGTTTGCGCAACCGGTCGGCCTTATCCCAATCTTTTGCCTGCCGAGCCGATTCACGGTCGGCGATCAGGTGTTTTTGCTCCGGCGAGATATCCGGCGTGCTGTCGAGTAACTGCAAACCGAGCAAGTTGTCTATCGTCTGAAGCCATTTGTTGAAGTGTTCGGTTGCGGCTGACGTAACACCATTCCGCTCAAATTCGTCCGCCGCTAAAGCGATCGTTTCCAGAACGGCCGGCGTGTTTAAGTCGTTGGCAATCTCGTCTTGTATCTGCCGGGTACTTTGGTCGATGAACGTCTGTTGCGCATCATCGGCGCGATCGGCAACCTGGTGCCGGAGTTCGGCAATGTTACGCAATGCTTTCAAACGGTTTTGAGCCGCTTCGAGGTTGTCAAAACTGAAGTGGGCCTGGCTGCGGTAATGGCTCTGTAATGCCAATAATCGGAATGCGAGCGGGTCGTAGCCCTTATCTACGATGTCTTTGAGGGTGTAGAAGTTGCCGAGACTCTTGCTCATCTTCTTGCCGTCAACGAGGATGTGCTCGTTGTGGACGAAGACGCGCGCATATGCCGGGTCGGTCTTGCCGGCGGTGCTCTGCGCAATCTCGTTCTCGTGGTGCGGGAAGATAAGGTCGATGCCGCCCGTGTGGATGTCGAACGGCTGCCCGAGGTTGCTCGTGCTCATGACTGAGCATTCGATGTGCCAACCCGGACGCCCGCGAAAATCGCGGCCATCAAGTTCAAAGTCCCAGGCCGGTTCGCCGGGTTTCTGGGTCTTCCAGAGCGCGAAGTCCTGCGCGGACGCTTTGTCGTATTCGTCGTTCTGGATACGCGACGTAGCGGTTGAGCCGGCGGTGACAGGGCTGAGCTGTCCATATACCTTGCCGCTCGCCTCGTAGGCGCGGATCGAGAAGTAAATGCCGTCGTCGGCGACGTAAGCGAAGCCGCCTTGCCGCAACTGACGGATAAGCTCCTGCATGGCGTTGATGTTGTCGGTCGCGCGCACGAACATGACAGCCGCAGTGTCATTGCCGACTGCCTTCATGTCGGCGAAAAATATGTCCGCATACTCAGTCGTCAACCGCTTGAGGGCCTCCATTGGCTCAAGGTCGGGGTAGCGCTGGCGACTGCGCGCGATGGTCTTGTCGTCCACATCTGTCAGGTTCATGATGTGCTTGACCGGCTTGCCGCTGAGCGCAAGTGCGCGCCGCAACGTATCCGCGGCAATGAAGGCGCTGAGATTGCCGATGTGTATTGAGTCATAGACAGTCGGACCGCAGGAGTAAACGCGGTAGGTTTTACCGTCCATCGGCGAGACGTCCACCACTTGTCGTGCCAGAGTATTATGCAGTTTCATCAGCGGTATCCTTGTTTAATGCAGTAAGGAGTTCGGTAGCACGGGCAATACACTCTGACTTCACTTCATTGAATGGACGGCCTAGCGTCTTGAACCCGGCAGCATAGGCGTGGCCGCCGCCGCCGAGCGACTCCGCCAAGTCGGCCGCGACGCCGTAGCCTCCATTGGCGCGAATCGCGCCGGTAACGTGTCCGTCGTCGTACGTCTTAAAGACAATCGCTACTTTGGCGCCCGTAATCTGCAGCATGTCCCCTTGCACGAGCGCAACGGGATTATATAACGGGCTGAACTCATTGATCTCGTTCTGCGGTACGGTTACCGAAGTTATGGCGCCGTCTGCATGTAGTTCGGTCCGCTCGAGCAGCTTACCCTTGTAGTAATAAATCTCCGGAGGCATTTTGTTAAACTGGCGGCGCTTTTCTTCGAGCGCGGTACGGTCGGCACCGAGCTCGACCAAATCCGCCATGACGCGGTACGTAGCGGCAGTTGCCAGATTGTTCGCGAGTCCTTGCGTATCGGCGAGAATACCAGACATCATGGCCTCGCCGCTTGCCGCGTCAATAGTCCAGCCGAGCTGTTTGCCTAGGTTAAAAACAATTTCGCTGGTGGAACTGGCGTGTTCGTCGACAAGCGTGCTTGTCGCGAAGTCGAGCCGATTCTGCACGGCGGCATGGTGGTCGAGGACGATAGCCGGTTTGGCCTTCAGCCATCCAAGCTGGCCGGATGCTTCGGTATTGGCAAGCAGCGTATACGTGCTGACATCGACGAAAATACTGAGGTCGAACTGTTTTGGCAACTCGGTGACAATACGGTCCCAGCCGGGCATATAACGCAAATAGCCGGGCATATCGACACTGCAGTAAAGTGTCACGGTCTTGCCTAAGGCATCCAGCATGCCTTCCAGCGCCAAACTGCTGCCGAGGCTGTCCATGTCGGGGTTGTCGGCCTGTACGACGACGATATGATCCGCAGGGCCGACCAGCTCGTTGATCTTCTCAGCTTCGCGGTACATCGTTGCTCCCGGTTATTTTCTTCAGCTTATCGTATAGGTACGGGTATGGCCAGGCGAATTCCGAAGAATGCAGAAACTCTATCGGCTTCCATGCTATCGCCGCGACATCGTCGGCTGGCTGCATGACGCCTTCCCAGCGCCGGCAGACGAAGGCAAAGTCCGCGGCAGTATCATTCTCGTCATAATGGTTGAGCGAACTGTCGGTTAGCTGCAGGTCGTCCTGATTCAGCGTGATGCCGAGTTCTTCTTGTGTCTCCCGTATAGCCGCTTGGTACGGGTCTTCATTATAATTCAGGAAGCCGCCCGGGAAATCATACTTGCCTTTCTGGGGGCCATGGGCACGCTTCGAGAATAGTACTTCGCCGCGGTCGTTGATGAAGATAACGCTGCAGGCCGCGTGCGGGTTATTGTGGTACCTGTGGCCATTGGCGCACTCGTAATCTGTCTGGTTCAGCTTAGTGAGCGGCGCCGCGCACTCCGGGCAATAGTTCAGCTTCATAGCGCTTGCCTGCCTTCTAGGGCGCGGCTCAGGGTGATCTGATCGGCATACTCGAGGTCGACGCCGATCGGCAGGCCGCGTGCCAGGCGGGTTAATTTCACCTTGCGGCCGCCTAGTTGCTGCTGAATGTACAGTGCCGTTGATTCGCCTTCGACGCTGGCGTTCGTCGCCAGGATGACTTCCTCCACCTTGTCTTCGTCGATGCGTTTGATAAGCTCGCGGATATGCAGCTGCTCGGGGTTGATGTTATCTATCGGCGAAATCAGGCCGCCAAGTACGTGATATGTGCCGTGGTACTGGCCGGTCGCCTCGATGGCGACAATGTCGAACGGTTCGGCCACCACCGCGATGGTTTTCTGGTCGCGCGATGGGTCGGTATAGAGGTCGGAGAGCTCTTGTCCGGCCGGCACGAGCGCGAAGGTCTTCTTGCAGTAGCCGATACCGTTGCGGAGGTTGCGCAGCGTGTCTGCTAAGCGGTCCGCCTGCCCGCTGTCATGTTTCACGAGGTAGTATGCGTAGCGTTCGGCCGTACGCGGCCCAACGCCCGGTAGGGCGCCAAAGGCTTCGATAAGATTGGTCAAGGCGGGTGGTAAGATTTTCACGGTTGTTTCACGGAGAAAGTGATCCGGCGCGGCGTTTAGAGACCTAAGCCGCCGCCTAGCGCGCCCATCATCGGCTGCATTTTCTCGGCAGCCGTCTTCTGGCTTTCCTGGACGGCAGCGCGGACAGCATCTTCGATCCAACGCTCCAACTGGCCAATGTCGTCCAGGTCGACGGCTTCAGGATCGATGATGACTTTTTTGATCTTCTGCGCACCTGTAATCTGTACTTTTACGGCGCCCTCTCCTGCCTCGACGGTAATGACTTCGTTCTCGAGCTCTTTTTGGAGCTTCTTCATTTTTAGCAGCATCTTGGCCTGGTCAAACCGGCTCATTGAAATCGCCCTCCTTTCTGCGTGTATGGGCTAACGGGATTTATGTACCTATTGTAACAGATTATTCCCTACGGTGCGCCGGCTAGAACTTGAGTTTGTAATGGTATGAAGCGGCCGTATCGGGGTTATGCGGCCAGGCTACGAAATACTGCTGTAGGTTGTATGCGCAAGCCAGTGCAACGGCGAGGCTTACGACAGCGATGCCGGCCCCCCGCGCGAGCTGATTGCGCGGGAACATGCGCAGCCAGAAATGAAGCACATAGGCGATACCGGCGACAACGATGAGGTAGAGCGTTGGCACGAGGACGCTGAGCGTCACTGCTCCGCCGAGCGCGGCGAGCACGACGCTAATCACCACGTAACCGGCGAGCAAATGACTGCGTGCGGCGCGGAAATGCCGTGCATAGAATACGACGCCGGCGAGGAGCATGAGGGATAAGAATACGCCTAAGATTGGCAGTTGTCCGAGCCATAATCCAGGACGGAGCGGCGCTCGGTAAACTACCGCCAGCAGTACGCGGCCAATATTAGTCAGCATGGGTTGCCATGCGGCGAACTGCTCAGGCAGCCCAAGCCAGGTCCGCCACAGCGCGAGGTGATACGCGACGGCAGCAGCTATAGCCCCTAGGCCTCCGAACGCGATGACGGGCCAGAGCAGTTTTTGCCACAATGCCTTGAAATCACGTACCGCGCTCCATAGCGCGCCCGCTTGCAGCGCTATGCCGAACAAAACGAACCAGGCCATGCCAGGCACAAAAAGTACCGCGATATTCGTGAGCAACCAGGCATAGAGCATGAGCGGGCTGTCGCCGTGGTCATAGAGGCCGATATGAACCGCAATGAGCGCGAGTATCGACACGATATACATGATGTCCGGACCGGCAAGCGCCCAACGTGCAATAGCCACGCCGAGGTCAGGAATAAAAAGAAGCCAAATACCGTGCTCCGCGGCCCGTGCCAGCGGTGGAGGATGCTCACAAATAGGACTAAGGCGATAAGCAAGATTGCAGCGCTCGGCAAACGAGCCGACAGTGAACTGTCAAACGGTAAAAAGTGTGCGGCCCAAAGTAGCGCTTTGTACGGAGCATTGGTAGGATCGGCGAGCAATGCGTGCCAGTCGCCTGCCGCGTTCCAAGTACTTTTCTCCTGCGGCGACAACGACGGCACAAGAGCATTGAGCCGGTAGCCGAATACGAGCAGGGCCAGAATGGCCGCTCCGGACCATGTGAGCATACGGCGCCCGTACGTGCGCAAGAATGAGTTTCGTCTGGTTGTGCGAGGCATGGTGGTTATTATCTCAGGCTACCCTAGTTGGCGAACGGGTCTCCCTTGGCGGAACGTTTGGTATCGAGTGAGCGGAATCGTTGTTTCTCGTTATCGAAATACAGCTCGACATTACCGGTAGGCCCGTTGCGGTGCTTCTTGACCAGTATATCAGTAATCTTCTTGCGGTCGGTTTCGGGGTTGTAATATTCTTCACGGTAGATGAACGCTACCACATCGGCATCCTGCTCAATGGCTCCGGATTCTCGCAGGTCTGCAAGCTGCGGTATCTTGTCCGGCCGGCTCTCGACGGAACGGCTGAGCTGCGACAATGCCAGGACGGGTACGTTCAACTCGCGGGCGACGCCTTTCAAGCCGCGGGAAATCTCGGAGATTTCCTGTACGCGGTTGCCCTCGCTCGCATAACGGCCGCCGCCGCTCATCAGCTGCAGGTAATCAACGATGATAAGTCCGAGCGGGTGCTGGTGGGCTTCGCGCCGCGCTTTTGTCCGCAGGTCGCTGACCGTAACGCCCGGCGTGTCGTCGATGTAGATCGGCGCTTCCCCGAGCGGGCCGAGCGCCTGGCCGATTTTCTCGTAGTCGCTGTCAGTCAGATTGCCGTTGCGGATCGACCAAGCGTTGACGCCGGATTCGATAGATAATAGGCGGTCCGCGATCTGGTCCTTGCTCATTTCGAGCGTGAAGATGAGTACAGGCTCGTGCGTGTTGACAGCTACGTTGCGCGCCAGGTTGACGGCGAGGGCGGACTTTCCCATGCTCGGGCGTGCGGCTAGGACGATGAGGTCGGACCGTTGGAAGCCGGCCAAGATGTCGTCGAGGTCTTTGAAGCCGGTCGGTATGCCGCGGATCTTCTTCTTGTCCTTATGCAATTCGTCGAGGCGCTCGAAGCTTTCGACGAGAATCTGCTCCAGGCTGATGACGCCCTGTTTCGTCTGCTGCTGGCCGACCTTCATCATTTCGGCCTCGGCTAACTCGATGAGGTCCTTGAGCTTTTTCGTTTCGTCCTGGGCGAGCAGACTCAGTTCTTTATTGATGCGCATAATCTGGCGGCGAACGGATTTCTCGGCGACAAGTTCGGCATAGCTCTCGACGTGCGAAGCGGTAGGCACGAAGTTTGTTAGTTCTGTCAAGTAGGCGGCGCCGCCGATCTGGCTGAGGCGCTTCTCGGCCTTCAGCTGGTTTGAGAGGGTAAGGACGTCGATTGCCTTGCGGTCCTCGTAGAGGGCCTTAATAGCGCCGTAAATGTAGTTATGGCGTGCGTCGTAGAAGTCTTCCGGCGTCAGCTTGTCAGAGATTTTGACAATGGCGTCATTGTCGATGAGTACGGCGCCAAGCACGCTTGCCTCGGCCTCCAGGTCGTAGGGCAGCGCGTTCCCCCCGATCAGTGTTGCGTCCATAGGCCTATTATATATCCCCCGAAGCCCAAGGGCTTAGAGTACTTCCCCGCCGCCGAAAACAGCGCTAATGGCGCCGAGAACGGGGGTAGTGACCGTCGGATCGGCAGGAATGGCAGCGGTGGGTACCGGCGCGGGCGGCGTAACTGTCTTATCGAAACGGCATTCGATGGAGAAATGCTCGCCTGTAACTTCTTCAAGGGTGGCCGCGATGATCTTCTTATTTTTGGCATCGGCAGCGCGTTTCTGATGGAAGGCGTAACCGAACGTCAGCGTTACTTTGCCCGGCCGGAACTCAGGCTGAGCCATACGGATGATGCCGTAGAGCGTATTGTACTGCTTCTTGAGCGACTCCAAGACGAGTTGCCAGGCAGTCTCATAGGATGCGGCGTGTTTTGGTGGCGATACTTCGGGCGTTTCTGCAGGCTCTTCCTGGGCGTCCGGCGTGTCTTCGGCTTTAGGCGTGGATTCTGCAGGAGGCTGCTTCGTAAGCGGCGGTTCAGGCGATGGCTCTTGCTTCGGCTTTGCTACGGGCGGCTTAATCGGGGCAGGCATTGCTGTTGCGGCATGCGGCAGCGACTCTAGCAAGGTAAGCTCGAGCAAGCGGTCGGGGTCGTGCGAGGCGGGTACGTCGATGAGCCGCTTGAGTAGGCTGATCGTCTCTTGGGTATCGAGCGGCGGCGTGCCGGCTAGCAGTCGATCGCGGAGAACTCCGGCGAGCTGTTGCGCTACCGTGCCGGCTTGGTAGCCATCCGTCTTCAGTGCGGCGAGCGCCTGGACAACTTGCATCGCGTCGTTGGACTGTATCGCTTGTACAAGCGTTGCTATGATCGAATTAGGCGGGATGCCGAGGAGCTTTTCGATGGTCGCACGCGTCACGCGCTTGCGGGCGCTGGCGGCTTGATCGAGTATGCCGATACTGTCGCGGAAGGCGCCGCCGCCGTGCTCGGCAATTAGTTCTAGCGCGTCGTCGGCAATGTCGATATGCTCTTCGTCGGCAATATGACGCAGATGCCCGACGATCTGAACGAGCGGAATCGGTTTGAACATAAAGCGCTGCGTCCGGCTGACTATGGTCGCAGGTAACTTGTGCGCCTCGGTAGTGGCAAGGATGAAGACGGCGTGTGCCGGCGGCTCCTCGAGCGTCTTGAGCAAGGCGTTAAATGCGGCCGTCGTCATCATGTGGACTTCGTCGATGATGTATACCTTGTACGTTCCGCTTGCCGGCGCGATATACACTTTGTCGCGCAAGTCGCGTACTTCGTCGACGCCGCCGCTTGAGGCCGCATCGATCTCAATGATGTCGAGGTGATTGTCCTCGCCGGTGTACGACAGGCCGTTCAGCTCGTGCGCCAGGATGCGCGCGATGCTCGTCTTACCGACGCCGTGGGGACCGGTGAACAGATACGCATGGCTGATGCGCCCCGTCTCAATCGCCCGT
>Ga0207667_10000267_pt1 | contig 72122 bp, 70 predicted proteins | sample KBSCornC52_FD_184301 | JGI IMG/M metagenome (GOLD analysis project Ga0207667, IMG submission 184301) | Corn rhizosphere microbial communities from Kellogg Biological Station, Michigan, USA - KBS Corn C5-2 (SPAdes) (version 2) | ecosystem: Host-associated > Plants > Roots > Rhizosphere > Soil ... | reverse complement strand
CAAGGGCAACCGCTGGGATGCCAGCAAGCCGGCCGACGCGATTCCCTTCCATCCGTACTACACGGTGAAGGACCTGGTCGGCGTGGGCTTCTTCCTGATCATCGCGGCCTTCATCATCTTCTTCGCGCCGACCTTCGGCGGCTGGTTCCTCGAGCACGACAACTTCGTGCCGGCGAACAACCTGGTGACGCCGACCCACATCAAGCCGGTGTGGTACTTCACGCCCTTCTACGCGATCCTGCGCATGATCCCGTCCCTGTTCAGCACCGCCATCTGGGGTGTGCTGGGCATGTTCGGCGCGATCGTGCTGCTGTTCCTGCTGCCGTGGATCGATGCCGGCAAGGTGCGCTCGATCCGCTACCGCGGCACCGGCTTCAAGGTGGCGCTGGGCCTGTTCGTGCTGTCCTTCATCGCGCTGGGCGCGGTGGGCGCGGGCGTGGTGGCCGAGGTCATCCCGGCCTGGTTCGGCAATGTCGACGTGACGTTCTGGGAGAACTCGTTCGGCCGCCTGTGGACGCTGGTCTACTTCGGCTTCTTCGTGTTCATGTGGGTCTACACGCGCGGTGGCCGTGAGAAGACCAGGCCGGTCCCGGAGCGGGTGGTGTATGACCATGACTAAGCGGCAATCCCTGATGAAGCGCACTCTCTCTTCGATCGCCCTTGCCGCCGGCCTCCTGCTGGGCAGCTCCTCGGCCATGGCCTCGGAGGAGGGCTCGCTGCCCTCCGCCGGCACCAACGTGCACGACCAGGCGGCGCTGCAGCGCGGCGCCAAGCTGTTCTTCAACTATTGCGTCGGCTGCCATTCGCTGAAGTTCGTGCGTTACTCGCGCATCGCCGAGGACCTGGGCCTCAGCGAGCAGGACGTGATGGGCAACCTCAACATGACCGGCGCGAAGTTCGGCGACCCGGTGGTCTCGCACATGCCCGAGGAGTCGGCCACGACCTTCTTCGGCAAGGCGCCGCCGGATCTCTCGCTGGAAGTGCGCGCCAAGGGCGCCGACTGGGTGTACGGCTACCTCAACTCCTTCTACCTGGACCCGAGCCGTCCGGTGGGCTGGAACAACACGGTGTTCCCGAACGCCTCCATGCCCAACCCGCTGTGGGAACTGCAGGGCCTGCAGACCGCGGTGATGCACAAGGTCGACGGCGAGGAGGCGGTCGAGAAGCTGGAGCTCTCGCGCCCGGGCAAGCTGACGCCGGCCGAGTACCAGCAGGCCACGCGCGACCTCACCACCTTCCTGGAATACGCCGCGGAGCCGGCCGCCCTGCAGCGCCAGCGCTACGGCATCTGGGTGCTGCTGTTCCTGGCCGCGTTCACCTTGCTCGCGTACGCACTGAAGAAGGAATATTGGAAGGACGTCCACTGAGACGTCGCTCCTTGGCCCAGCATGCGGCGGCCTCGGCCGCCGCATGCGCTTAGTCGATGGGGAGACCGCGCATGGTTCAAAGCGCACGTTCGCGATCCGTACTCGCCTTGTACTCGACCGCGGATGACATCCAATGCCACCGCACCCGCCTGGTGCTGGCGGCCAAGGGTGTCAGCTACGAAAGAGTAATCGTCGATCCGAGCAAGCCGCCGGAGGACCTGCTGGACCTCAATCCCTACGGCTCCACGCCCACCCTGGTCGATCGCGACCTCACGCTCTACGGCACCTCGGTGGTGTGCGAATACCTCGACGAGCGCTATCCCCATCCGCCGCTGATGCCGATCGATCCGCTGTCGCGCGCACGCCTGCGCCTGGCTTCGCTGCGTATCGAACTGGACTGGCTCCCGGAAGTGCACACCATCCGCGCCGGCGGCCGTCCCGCCGACGGCGCGCGCAAGCGATTGCGCGAACACCTGCTGGCCTCGCTGCCGCTGTTCAAGGCCGCCAAGTTCTTCCTCAACCCGGAAATGAGCCTGGCCGACTGCCTGGTGGCGCCGGTGGTGTGGCGGCTGCCGTGGCTGGGCGTGGACCTGGGCCGCGAAGGCAAGCCGATCCTGGACTACGGCGAGCGCCTATTCCATAGCCAGGGCTTTGCGCGCAGTATGACGGCCGAAGAAAAGGCCATGCGGCCCTGAAGATCTAAAGAAGAGCAGTAAAGGCCGATGAGCAGTAACGATCCACATGTGCCGATGAGTTCCAATCGCCCGTACCTGTTGCGGGCGATCTACGATTGGATCACCGACAACAACCTCACTCCGTACATCCTGGTCGACGCCGCGCGCGAAGGCGTGCGCGTGCCGCCGCAGGTGGTGAAGAACGAGCAGGTGGTGCTGAACCTGGCGATGCGCGCGGTCGCCAACCTGGACCTCGGCAACGAGTGGATCAGTTTCCAGGCGCGCTTCTCCGGCGTGAGCCATTCGATCCTGATCCCGGTGCATGCGGTGCTGGCGCTGTACGCCCAGGAGAACGGGCAGGGCATGATGTTTCCCGCCGACGAAGGCGGCGACCAGCCGCCGCCGGAACCGCCCTCGGACGACACGCCGCCGCCGGACAGCCCGGACACCGGCGACAAGCCCCGCAAGGGCGCGCCGTTCCTGCGCGTGGTGAAGTAAGCGGCGGCGGCGTCGATCGCCGCCGCGCTTCAGTGAATCCGCGGATCCCCTGATTTCCTGCCTTCGAGGCGCGGACGCAGCGGCACGACGTTGCTCGCATCCGCGTCGGCATCGTTCCGCTCGGGAATGCGCGCCTCGATGGTCGGCAGGCTCAGCCCGGTGACGCGACCGTGCGCCAGCCACAGGCGGCCGGGTTCGCGGTCGTTGCCGTCGATGCTCACTTCGAAGCTGTAGCCGCGCTCGATCACGCGCATGCCGTCCAGCCGGCGCAGGCGCAGGCTGCTCAGGCCGACCGTTTCGTCCAGCAGCTGCAGTCCGTGGCGTTCGCACTGCCGGCGCGCTTCGGCGGCGGCGAGTTCGCGCAGGCGGCTGAGTTTCAGCCATGCCACCACGATGCTCGCCAGGATCAGCAGCAGGAACAAGTCGTCGAATCGGGCCATGCGTGGCAGTGTGTGGTCGACAGGTGCCGCCCGCAAGGCCCGCCGGCCAACGGCGCGGCGCATGGGCGCCGCGCCGATCGGGTTTCAGTCGAGCTGCAGGCGCAGCGAGAGATCCACGGCGCGCACGTGCTTGGTCAGCGCGCCCACCGAGATGAAATCGACGCCCGTTTCCGCATAAGTGCGGATGGTGTCGAGATCCACGTTGCCGGAGATCTCCAGCGGTATGCGGCCGGCGGCGATGGCCACCGCTTCGCGCATCAGCGGCGGGGTGAAGTTGTCGATCATGATGCGGTCGACGCCGGCGTCGATGGCCTGTTGCAGTTCGTCCAGGTTTTCGACTTCCACTTCGAGCAATAGCCTGGGATGCAGCCGCCGCGCCGCTTCCACCGCCTGCGCAATGCCGCCGGCCGCGATGATGTGGTTTTCCTTGACCAGGATCGCGTCGTACAGGCCCACGCGATGGTTATGGCCGCCGCCGCAGCGCACCGCGTACTTCTGTGCGATGCGCAGGCCAGGCACGGTCTTGCGCGTGTCGAGCACGCGCACCGCGGTGCCGGCGACCGCCTGCACATAGGCTGCCGTGGTGGTGGCGGTGCCGGACAGCAGCTGCAGGAAGTTGAGCGCCGAGCGCTCCGCACTGACCAGCGCGCGCGCCCTGCCTTCGAGCCGGCAGATCACCGAGCCGGGCGCGACGCGCGCGCCGTCGCCGGCCTGCCAGTCGATGCGCACGGCGGGATCCAGGCGGCGGAAGCAGGCATCGAACCAGGCCGTGCCGGCGATCACCGCGTCTTCGCGGCAGGTCAGCGTGGCCTTGGCATTGGCACCGGCGGGCAGCAGTTCGGCGGTGGCGTCGCCGCTGCCGATGTCTTCGGCGAAGGCGCGTTCGACATCGGCCAGCACGAGTTCGGCCGGCGGCGGAGCAAGCGGGTTCGAAGAGGTCATGCCGAGGAATCAACCCGAGGTGATCGGGCCGATGTTATCAGGGCGCGACGGTGGCCGGTTGGCTCAGGCGGCCGACGATGGCATCCAGCGCGCGATCGAACAGGGCCGACGACTCCAGTACGCGTGCGCGGCCGGCGATGATTTCGCGGGCCAGTTCGTGCGGTGCGTAGTCGGCGACTTTCAGGCCGCGCCGGTTGACGAACAGGTAGCGGCCGCTCATCGGGCTGACCCAGGACAGCTTGGCGCGCTCGATGGTGTCGCCCTCGGTGGCGAACTCCAGCCAGATGCCCGGCTTCAGCTCGTGCACCATGCGCAGTTCCGGCGTGTCTTCTTCCGGCTCGGCCGGGGCCGCGTCGAGGTCCAGCGCCGCTTCGGTCTCGGTGATCGGCTGGATGTTGTCCGGGATCGGCAGCACCGCCGATTCCTCCACCGCCTGCACCTCGGCCACCGGGATCTGCTCGCCGAGCTGATGGCGGTAGTAAGTGTGCAGCTGCGCGAGCAGGCGCTCGATGTCGCTTTCCTGGAAAGCGACATTGGCCAGGCCGCGGCGCAGCGAGCGCTCGATGCCTGGCAGCATCTGGCGCAGCATGCGGCGGTCTTCCAGCGAACGCGCGGGGCGCGTGCTGGCGATGAAGTCGTTGACGAAGCGCAGCGAGTCGCGGAACTCCGAGGATTCCTCGCCCTGGCGCAGGATCGTCAGCACCATGTAGTTGGCCCAGGCGCGCGACAGGATGCCGTGGATCAGCGGCGGCAGCGTGTAGTCGCCGATGCGCGTGAGGATTTCCTTGGCGGCGCGGCGGCGCGCCTGTTCCAGCTTCTCGCGGCCGCGGGTGGACTCGGCCACGCGCTGCTCGGCCAGCTCGGAACGGCGGCGGCTCTGGTCCTGGAAATCCTGCAGCTCGAGGTTGAGCCGGTCGAAGATGGTGAGGTCGTCGTCGAATTCCTGCAGCAGCGCGTCGACCACCGCCTTCACCTTGTCGTGCAGGCGATGGTCGCGGTCGGATTCGGGCGACCAGCCCTTGGCGACATCGGCCAGGCTGTCCAGCAGGCGGCGGGCCGGATGCTGGCGGTGCGCGAACAGGCGGCGGTCGAGGATCGCCGCCTTGAGATACGGAATCTGCAGGCGTGCCAGCAGCACCTGCATTTCGGCGGGCAGGTTGCGGTCCTCGAGGATGAACTCGAACAGCATGCCGACGAGGTCGATGGTGTCCTCGTCCATGGTCGCGACCTGGCCGGGACGTTCGCCGCGCAGCGAGCCGATCTGGGTGAGCAGCTGCTCCTTGAGGTGCGCGACTTCCTGCATCACCGCCGCGTTGGATGCGGACGCGCCGCCGCGCAGGGGCAGCGGGCTGCCCACGGTGGCGGCCTGGCTCTGCAGCACGCTGAGCGCGCCGATCAGTTCGTTGACGGTGGGAACCTGCAGCGGGCCGCCGACCGGCAGGTTCTCCGGCATGCCGCCGCGGCGGGCGCTGAACAGCGTGCGGAGGGTCTGCAGCAGTTCGCCGGAGGCGGCGTCGTCGGCCAGCGGCACGTCGCCGATCTGCGCGGCGCCCTGGGCTGCCGCGGCCGCGGCGGTGCCGCTCGAGGCGGCGCCACCGCTGCGCTGCACTTCGTGGCGCAGCTGCGGCAGCACGCCGGCGCGCACCAGCTCGGTGTTGATTTCCTGATACAGCTCGTCGAGCGCGGCCAGCACGTAGCGGTCGAACAGCTTGAAGATGATCAGCTTGACGCGCATCTCCGCCGACAGCTCGCGCATCGCCTGGCGGAACGCCTGGGTGAGCGAGGCCGGGGCGACCGGGTTGTTCGCATCCTCGACGCGGATGCCGCCGTAGATCACCGACAGGCGCTGGTTCACCGCGAACAGGTCGCGGGTCAGGCGGGTCTCGTTCTTGCCGATCATGCTGGTGATCGCGAGCGACTCTTCCAGCTCGTTGTCGGCGACCAGGGTCAGCTCGACCGTGCCGATCGGCAGCGGCACGCCGGCGGTGGGGTTGGCGCTGGCGCGCTGCTGGGAGGCGAAGTCGGCGATGCCGCGGGTGACCGCGGCCAGGAACGCCCGTTCCACCGCCGGACGGCGCTTGCGCACTTCGCGCATGCCGTCGAAGTAGTGCATCTGGGCGGCGTTGTTCTCGGCTTTCTCGGCCAGGTCGAACAGAGCGTCGTCGACGTGCTCGAACATGCCGTTGGCCAGCAGCTGCAGGCGCCGCGAGGCGATGTCGCGCACCGTGTTCAGCAGGGCACCGCCGCGCTCGCTGGAAGGGTCCAGGCGCTGACTGAGACTGACAATGTTCGATGGCTCACTGGCGTTGTTCATCGCCACACCCCTGTGTGATGTGCTGCCGTCGTTCCGAGGCGGCTACGCCGACCGCATGACCAGGAACGATACGCGAAAGATCATTGCCATGTCATGCTCAGGTTGGCATCTGGGGACATTCCCGCCGTCCCTCAAGCGGCCGTTCGGCCTACCTCAGGCGGCGGCCGGGAAATCCCGCAGCTGGGTGGTGCCGATGCCCTCTTCGGGCAGCATCACGGGGATGCCCTCGTCGATCCGATAGACGACCTTGCGGTCCACCGTGATCAGGCCTTCCTGCAGGGAGGCCTCGACCCGGGTGCCGGCCACGGTGTCGACCTGGCCCTGGGCGATGGCGGCGTTGATGGCGTCCAGCTCGTTCTTGCCGAGCGGCCTTAGCGGGGTCTTGCTGACTGGACAGCAGAGGATGTCGAGCAGGCGCTTGTCCATGAAGGAGGTCGTGTGATGCTGCGGAAAGGTCCGTACAATAGCCCCTTTTGGATGGCCGGACCATGACTTCGACAGGCAGGGCGCCGCTGGTGGGCGTAGTGATGGGCTCCCGTTCGGACTGGGAAACCATGGAGCATGCGGCCAGCGTGCTGACCGAACTGGGCGTGCCGCACGAGGTGCGCGTGGTCTCCGCCCACCGCACGCCGGACCTGCTGTTCCAGTACGCCGAACAGGCCCCGGGCCGCGGCATCCAGGTGATCGTGGCCGGTGCCGGCGGCGCCGCCCACCTGCCGGGCATGCTGGCGGCCAAGACCCGCTTGCCGGTCTTCGGCGTGCCGGTGCAGTCCAAGGCCTTGAACGGCATGGATTCCCTGCTTTCGATCGCGCAGATGCCAGCCGGCATCCCGGTCGGTACCCTGGCCATCGGCCGCGCCGGCGCCACCAACGCCGGCCTGCTCGCCGCCGCCGTGCTGGCCCTGCACGACGCCGAACTGGCCGCGGCGCTGGATGCCTTCCGCGCCCGCCAGACCCAGACCGTCCTGGATCACCCGGACCCGCGCCAGTGACCGCACCACGCCGCCAACCCGTGCTGGGCATCCTCGGCGGCGGGCAGCTGGCCCGCATGCTGGCGCTCGCCGCGGCGCCGCTCGGGGTGAAGACCCTGGTGGTGGACAGCGCGCCGGATGCCTGCGCGGCCCAGGTCGCCCCGCTGCTGGCGGCGGACTGGACCGACTACGCGGCGCTGGAAAACTTCGCCCGCCAGGTCGACGTGGTCACCTTCGATTTCGAGAACGTGCCGGCCGAGACCGCGCACTGGCTGGCCGAACGCGTGGCGGTGTTCCCCGCGCCGCGCGCGCTGGCGGTGGCGCAGGACCGGCTGGCCGAGAAGACGCTGTTCCGCGAGTGCGGGTTGGACACGCCGGCTTTCATGGCGGTCGACACGCGCGCCGACCTGGATCGCGCCCTGGCCACCGTCGGTGCGCCGGCGATCCTCAAGACCCGCCGCCTTGGCTATGACGGCAAGGGCCAGTTCCGCCTGCGCACGCTGGCCGACGCGGATGCCGCCTGGGCCGCGCTGGGCGCGCAGGCCGTCGCGCATGGGCTGATCCTGGAAGCCTTCGTGCCGTTCGAGCGCGAGCTTTCGGTGGTCGCGGTGCGCGGGCGCGACGGCGACTTCCGCACCTGGCCGCTGACCCAGAACTGGCACACCGACGGCGTACTGTCGCTGAGCCTGGCGCCGGCACCCGCCGTCGACGGGCTGCAGCAGCGCGCCACCGAACTGGCGCGCACCCTGGCCGAGCGCCTGGCATACGTCGGCGTGTTCGCGCTGGAGCTGTTCGTCAAGGACGGCCAGCTGCTCGGCAACGAGATGGCGCCGCGCGTGCACAACTCCGGGCACTGGACCATCGAAGGCGCGCTCACCAGCCAGTTCGAGAACCACGTGCGCGCCGTGCTCGGCCTGCCGCTGGGCGATACCTCGGCGCGCGGGCTGTCGGCGATGTTCAACTGGATCGGCGAGCTGCCCGATGCCGCGCCGGTGCTGCAAGCGGTCGACGGGCACTGGCACGACTACGGCAAGCAGCCGCGTCCGGGCCGCAAGGTGGGGCATGCGACGGTCTGCGCGGTCGACGCGAAGTCGATGGCCGAGCGCCTGGCCGGCGTGGCACGTGCGCTGCAGCGCGAGTCGCAGGCGGAGCCCGCCATCCAGGTGCTGGGTTGAGCGGCGCCGCTGTCCGGTAAAGCTCTCCAATAAAAAACGGAGCCGTCGCCGGCTCCGTTTTTTTTATGGATCCCGGGACGGAGATCAGGCCAGGTTCTTGGCCGCGAAGTCCCAGTTGACCAGGTTCCAGAACGCCTCGACGTACTTCGGGCGCGCATTGCGGTAGTCGACGTAGTAGGCGTGTTCCCACACGTCGCAGGTCAGCAGCGGCTTGTCGCTGCCGGTGATCGGCGTGGCGGCATTGGAGGTATTGACGATGCCCAGCGAACCGTCCGGACGCTGCACCAGCCAGGTCCAGCCGGAACCGAAGTTGCCGACCGCCGACTTGGAGAACTCCTCCTTGAACTTCTCGAACGAGCCGAACGCCTTGTTGATGGCGTCGGCCAGCTTGCCGCTGGGCTCGCTGCCGCCCTTGGGACTGAGGCTGTTCCAGTAGAAGGTGTGGTTCCACACCTGGGCGGCATTGTTGAACACGCCGCCGGACGACTTCTTGATGATGTCCTCCAGCGAGGCGTTCTCGAACTCCGTGCCCTTGATCAGGTTGTTGAGATTGGTCACGTAGGCCTGGTGGTGCTTGCCGTAGTGATACTCCAGCGTCTCGGCGGAGATATGCGGCTCGAGCGCATTCTTTTCGTAGGGCAGGGGGGGGAGTTCGAACGCCATGGTGGAGGCTCCTGGGCGGTTGGCTAAGGAAAGTCGCGGCGGGCGCCGCGGGACGGCGGGCCGGTGCGCGACTGATACACTACCGATCTTGCCGCATTGTAATGATGAATCCCCGAGCTATGGACGTTAACGAGCGAATCAAGGCCGTGCTCGCCGAGCACCCCATCGTGCTCTTCATGAAGGGCACGCCGCAGTTCCCGATGTGCGGCTTTTCCAGCCGCGCCGCGCAGGCGCTGAAGGAGGCCGGCGCGGAGGTCCACGCGGTCAACGTGCTGGCCGATCCGGAAGTGCGCGCCGCGCTGCCGCACTACGCGAACTGGCCGACCTTCCCGCAGCTGTTCATCCAGGGCGAGCTGATCGGCGGCTGCGACATCGTCGAGGACCTCAAGGCCTCCGGCGAACTGGCACGCATGGTGCTCGATGTCAGCGGGGCGTCGCAGGCATGACGCTGCAGAGTCATCGTCTTCCCGCGAACTGGATCCTGCAGCCCGGCGCACTGGCGGATCGCGTCGTGCTGGTCACCGGCGCCTACGGCGGCCTCGGCGCCGCGGTGGCGCGCGCCGCCGCGCGCGCCGGCGCCACGGTGGTGATCACCGGCCGGCGCCGGCGCCAGCTGGAGCAGTTGTACGACGCCATGCTGGCCGAACAGCTGCCGGAACCGGTGATCCATCCGCTGGACCTGGAAGCCGCCACGCCGAACGACTACCAGGCCGTGGCCGATGGACTGGAGCGCGACTTCGGCCGCCTCGACGGCATCGTCCACGCCGCCGCCAGCTTCGACGGGCTCACCCCGATCGCCATGCACAAGCCGGACGAGTGGCTGCGCGCGCTGCACGTCAATGTGTCCGCGCCGTTCGCGCTCACCCAGGCCTGCATGCCGCTGCTCACCGCCGCGCCGGACAGCGCCGTGGTATTCCTGCTGGACGATCCCGCGCTGGTGCGCAAGGCGCACTGGGGCGCCTACGGCGTGGCGAAGGCGGCGACCGAGCGCTTCGTCGAGATCCTGCACCAGGAAACGGAAAACACGCCGCTGCGCACGCAGGCGCTGCTGCCCGCGCCGATGCGCACGGCGCTGCGCCGCCAGGCCTACTTCGGCGAGGACACCAGCCAGCTGCCGCTGCCGGACACCGCGGCGGAAGCGGCCGTGTACCTGCTCAGCGCACAGGGCGCGGCGGCGCGCGGCGGCATGCTCGACCTGCGCCATGACTGAGCGGCGCACGCGTCCTCGCGGCGCAGGGGGCTGAGATGGAAACGCAGATGACCACCCTGTCGGCGGCGATCCTGCTGTTCCTGATCATGGATCCGCTGGGCAACATCCCGATCTTCCTCAGCCTGCTCAAGGACGTGGCGCCCAAGCGCCGGCGCCGCGTGATGGTGCGCGAGCTGCTGATCGCGCTCGGCGTGCTGTTGGGTTTCCTGGTCGGTGGCCAGCATCTGCTCAGGCTGCTGCAGCTGCGGCAGGAGTCGATCAGCATCGCCGGCGGCATCGTGCTGTTCCTGATCGGTATCCGCATGGTGTTCCCGCCGGCGGACGGCGGCGGCATCTTCGGCAAGTCCGGCGAGGGCGAGCCCTTCATCGTGCCGATGGCGATTCCCGGCGTGGCCGGTCCCTCGGCGATGGCGGCGCTGCTGCTGCTCACCAATACGCAACCGGGGCGCACCGCCGACTGGGCGATCGCGCTGCTCGGCGCCTGGCTGGCGACGGCGGTGATCCTGCTGTGCTCGACCTATCTGTTCCGCTGGCTCGGCGAAAGCGTGCTGACCGCGCTGGAGCGAGTGATGGGCATGCTGTTGATCGCGCTGTCGGTGCAGATGTTCCTGGGCGGACTGGCAGCGTATTTGCATCTTGCCGTTTGAAACGATCAGGGTTTGCCCGGGACCAATGGGCCTTGCCCTTCCGGGATCACCTTGCTGTCATAATCCGCGGCCAGCATGGGCGAAGTCGTTAAGGAGACGATCATGCTAAGCGTCGAACAGACCCTCACTGAACGTCTGCCATGGCTGGCACAGCACCCTGGTCTGCTGCGTTCGGCCGCGGGCTTGCTGGGCCGCCTTGCCGATGCGGATGGTTTCAATCGCGTCCTCACCGCCATCGGCGAGGCCGAAGGCTTCGACTTCGTCGAGAAGGCGCTCGAAGTGCTGGGCGCGAACTACTACGTCAATCCGCGCGAGCGCGAGAACATCCCGGTCGAGGGCGGCGTGCTGGTGGTGGCCAACCATCCGCTGGGCATGGTCGATGCGATCACGCTGTTGCACCTGGTCGGTTCCGTGCGCAGCGACGTGAAGATCCTGGGCAACGACTGGCTCGCTTCGATTCCGCAGCTCAATCGCCTGATGCTGCACGTCGACGTGTTCGGCAAGGGCGCCGCCTCGCGCATGCGCGAGATTTTCCGTGCGATGGATCGCGGCGAGGCGCTGATCGTGTTCCCCGCCGGCGAAGTGTCGCGCATTCGCCCCGATGGCGTGCGCGACGGACGCTGGTCCGACGGCTTCGCGCGCCTGGCTTTCCGCAGCAAGACGCCGGTGCTGCCGATCCACGTGGCGGCGCGCAATTCCACCATGTTCTATGGCCTGTCCATGCTGGCCAAGCCGCTCAGCACCGCGATGCTGCCGCGCGAGGCGGTGGCACCGATCAAGCGCCGCATCGGCTTCAGCGTCGGCCCGCTGGTCGGTGCCGACGAGCTGGAGCAGCGCAGCGGCGGTTCCACCCAGCGCGCGGCGAAGCTGATGCGCCGGCATGTGTACCGCGTCGGCCGCCATCGCGGCCTGATCTTCGGCGGGCAGTCGCCGATCGCGCATCCGGAACCCACCGAACGCGTGGTGGCCGACCTGGCCGCGCGCGCCGAGAAGCTGGCCGACCTCAACGACGGCAAGCAGGTGCTGCTGCTCAAGGGCGCCACCGACAGCGCGGCGCTGCGCGAGATCGGCCGCCTGCGCGAGCTGACCTTCCGCAAGGTCGGCGAGGGCACCGGCGCGCGGCGCGACCTCGATATCTACGATCCGCATTACGAGCACCTGGTGCTGTGGGATCCGAAGGCGCTGCGCATCGTCGGCTCCTACCGCTTCGGCCACGGCGGCAAGATCATCGGCGAGCGCGGCATGACCGGGCTGTACACCTCCAGCCTGTTCAGTTATTCGCCGGCGCTGGAATCGCGCCTGTCGCAGGGCCTCGAGCTCGGCCGCAGCTTCATCGCGCCGGCGTACTGGCGTTCGCGCGCGCTGGACCAGCTGTGGCAGGGCATCGGCCTGTACCTGCAGCGCCATCCGGATCTGCGCTACCTGTTCGGTCCGGTGAGCATGTCGGTGAGCCTGCCGCGCGAGGCGCGCGAATGGATCGCCGCCGCGCACAAGCACTACTTCGGCGTGACCGGCCTGGCCGCCGCGCGCCAGCCCTTCGTGATTTCGCCGGCGGTGATCGACCTGGTGCGCGACGCGCTCGAAGGCCTGGATCCGGCCGCGGGCCTGGGCAAGCTGAAGCATCACCTCGATGCGCTCGGCGTGAGCCTGCCGGTGCTGTATCGCCAGTACGTGGACCTGGTCGAGCCGGAAGGCGTGCAGTTCCTCGATTTCGGCGAAGACCCAAGCTTCTCCGGCTGCGTCGACGGCCTGGTGATGCTCGACCTGGCCACGCTGAAACCCGCGAAGCGTGCGCGGTATCTCGGGAAATCCTAAATTTCCTATCCCGTGGTGAGGGTCGGGCTGTTAGCCTGACTTAAGCTTTCGTTGGTTCCGTCATATGCCTCGGCTGGCCGGAAGCAAGGGGACGAAAGCCGGTGGTTGCTATACCTCTATTGTCAAGTGACTGTTTTCACGTCACTTGTGCCGCACTCCACTGCAGTGGTATGGGGCGGGGCGGAGATAAAAAGGACGTGAATCCGTTACATAAGTGTCATAGAATGCCGTTAAAGTCCGTTTAACACTTTGTTGGCAGGCGGGGCGGTCTCGCCACAAGAAAGCAAAGCAGCAAGCAAAGCTTCGGACAGCTACAAAACATTCCGGGGAAACCAATCTGCGCGAAACAACTGCCTGGCTGGAGCCGGGCATCGGCATTTTTGGTTTCCGCTCGTCAGATTTTTTTATGTTGCGCGCCCAAGGGGTCAATCACAGTGAATAGCCGAATTCGTGCCAAGGTCCTGCCGTTTGCGATCGCGTCGATGCTCGCCATGTCGGTGCCGGCGATCGCCCAGGACACGTCCTCCTCCATCAGCGGTCGCGTGCTCGATGGCAATGGCCAGCCGGTTGCCGGCGCCACCGTGCAGATCGTGCACGAGCCGTCGGGCACCACCAAGACCGTCACCACCGACGCCAACGGCCGCTACGCCTCCGCGGGCCTGCGCGTGGGCGGTCCGTTCGACGTCAAGGTGACCAAGGACGGGCAGACCACCGAGCAGGACAACGTCTTCCTGCAGCTGTCGCAGGACACCGCGGTGAACCTGACCGTCGGCGCCGCCATCGCCGCCAAGAACCTGGAGGGCGTGACCGTTTCCGCCACGGCCGGTTCGCAGCTCTTCACCTCCGAGAACAAGGGCCTGTCGACCAACGTGTCGCAGCGCCAGCTCAAGATGACCCCGGCGCCGAGCGGCAACATCGCCGACATCGCCCGCCTCGATCCGCGCGTGAACGTGGACCACGTCACCGGCGCGATCTCGGCCAACGGCCAGAACGCCCGCCTCAACAGCATCAAGGTCGACGGCCTGGGCGTGGGCGATCCCTTCGGCCTGAACGGCAGTGGCCTGCCGACCGTCGGCTCGCCGATCGCGATGGACACCATCGAGGAATACTCGATCTCCACCGCCAACTATGACGTGACCTCCGACTCCGTCGGCGCCGAGATCAATGCCGTCACCAAGAGCGGCACCAACGATTTCCACGGCTCGGTGTACTACACCTACAAGAACACCGACGACATGGTCGGCAAGGCCGGCTGGCTGCAGAAGAACCGCGACTACACCGAGTTCGACACCAACTGGAAGGCGGGTGTCACCTTCGGCGGTCCGATCATCAAGGACAAGCTGTTCTTCTTCGCCAGCTACGAAAAGGAAAAGGTCACCGGCCTGAGCTCGGGCGCCGCCAATGGCCTCGACAGCACGCTGACCGGCGGCTCCACCAGCAACAAGATCTCGCCCAGCGACCTGACGCGCATCACCAATGCCGCGACCCGTCTCGGCCTGGTGCCGGGCAGCCTCGGCGCCGACGCCGGCACCCTGGACGACAAGCGCTACCTGGCCAAGCTCGACTGGAACATCACGGACCACCACCGTGCCAGCTTCGCCTACCAGCGCACCAAGGAATTCAAGCCGAACCCGCAGGGCAACAGCACCAATTCGATTGGCCTGAGCAGCTACTGGTACAACGTCGCCACCGACAACAAGAACTACACGCTGCAGTTCTTCGATGACTGGAGCGACATCTTCTCGTCCGAGACCAAGGTCTCCTACAGCGACTTCTACCTGCACCGCACAGTGTCCACGCAGCAGCCGCAGATCACGGTGCGTGCGAGCAACGTCACCAGCACCTCCGCGCCGACGGTGAACCTGGGCGAAGACCAGTTCAGCCACTACAACGCGGCCAAGGTGAAGGACCTGAGCGCGTTCTGGGCCGGCACGCTGTACCTGGGCGACCACACCGTAAAGGGCGGCCTCGACTACAGCCGCAACCGCATCTACAACCTGTTCGGCCGCACCGAGTTCGGCGCCTACACCTTCAACAGCATCCCGGCCATCGAGCAGGGCCTGTACTCCAGCTACAGCCTGTACCAGCCGGCGCCGGGCTACGACATCAACGGCATCGCCGCGAAGTGGGAGCTGCGCGAGCGCGACGTGTTCCTGCAGGACACCTGGCAGGTCAACAACAACCTGTCGGTGCAGTACGGCTTCCGCGTCAATCACTACATGACCGACGACAAGCCGCTGTACAACGCCACGTTCCAGCAGCGCTTCGGCTTCAGCAATGCCGGCACCATCAATGGCAGCACCCTGGTGCAGCCGCGCTTCTCGTTCAACTACACCTTCGACACCGAGCTGAAGACCCAGCTGCGTGGCGGCGTGGGCCTGTTCCAGTCCAGCCCGCCGACCGTGTGGATGACGAACCCGTACCAGAACAACGGTATCAACATCGTCACCTACCAGTACGACCGCCAGACCTCGGGCCTGTGCCGCTTCGGCAACAACAACAACGTGCCGTGCCCGCCGTTCAGCTCCAACCCGCTGCAGCAGAACACCTCGGGCGCCGGCGTCACCCCGCAGATGGCGGTGGACTCGATCGATCCGAACTTCCAGCTGCCGAGCGTGTGGAAGGCTTCGCTGGCCATTGACCGCGAGCTGCCGTGGTGGGGCGTGATCGCCACCGCGGAATACCAGCGCCTGGAGACGCGTAACGGCATTCTGTACAAGAACCTCAACATCGGCGCTCCGTCGGGCGTGCTGCCGGATGGCCGCTTCACGTACTACGGCTGCATCGGCGGTGCGCAGTCGCTGAACGGAGCCACCGGCGCCAACTGCAACACCAACCCGAACGGCACCGTGACCGGCGGCGCCATCGTCAACAACTCGCGCATCCGTTCGGATGCCCGTTTCGCCCAGGGCGTGACCTACCTGACCAACACCAGCAAGGGCAAGGCCGAGTCGCTGACCCTGTCGCTGAGCAAGCCGTTCTCCGACAGCTGGGCCGCCAGCCTGAGCGTCACCGGCTCGCACGCCACCGAAGTGAACCCGGGCACCTCCAGCCAGGCCACCTCGAACTTCAGCAACAGCGCCTGGACCAACCCGAACGAAGACGTCGCCTCGACCTCGAACACCAACGTGCCGCTGCGCGTGAATGCTTCGGTGGCCTGGTCGCACAACTTCTTCGGCAACTATGCCACCACCGTCAGCCTGTTCTACGACGGCCACAAGGGCGTGCCGTACAGCTGGGTGTTCGGCAACGATGCCAACGGCGACTCCTACTCGCGCAGCGACCTGGTCTTCATCCCGAACCCGGGCCAGGTGATCATCTCCGCCGCGACGCCGGCGCAGGCCGCGAAGCTGGAGCAGCAGTTCTACGCGTTCATCAAGAGCGACGACTACCTGAGCGACCACCAGGGCAAGGTGGCCGGCCGCAATGCCGCCAAGTCGGCCTGGGTCAACCAGCTCGACCTGAGCTTCAGCCAGGAAGTGCCGGGCATCTTCAAGGGCAACAAGGGCGAGATCCGCCTGGACATCTACAACGTCCTGAACCTGATGAACGACAAGTGGGGTCAGCAGAACTACGTCGGCTTCCCCTACACCCGCACGCTGGCGAACTTCGCGGGCGTCGACAAGGCCACCGGCAAGTACATCTACACCCTGCCGACCGACCCGAACGGCAACTACCAGCCGGGCCAGAAGACGATCTACGACAGCTCCACCGACAACAGCGCGACCAAGGTCAACCCGGCCTCGCGTTGGTCCGCCATGCTCAGCCTGCGCTACACGTTCTAAGCCAGGGCTGGACTTTGCGATTAGGAACCGGCGCCCCTCGGGGCGCCGGTTTTTTTATGGGAGAGGTTGACCGCCCCGGTTCCCCGGAGCCAAGCTAGCCGGCCGTCCCCGCTTGGGACGGCCCGCTCCGGCGGTGTGTAGCCGCGGTCGCGCGGCCGAAGGAGATTCGATGAACGATGTTCAGACCGGCAAGTCCGGCAAGCAGGCCACCGTCAGCGCGCGCATCTCGCCCGCCGGCGGCCTGGATATCCTGTCCCGCAACGAGGTGGCGCGCCTGCGCGACGCCAGCGGTTCGGGCATGCACGCACTGCTGCGCCGCTGCGCGCTGGCCGTGCTGACCTCGGGCAACGTCAGCGACGATCCGCGCTCGATGTTCGAGCAGTACCCCGATTTCGACATCCAGGTGCTGCAGCAGGACCGCGGCATCAAGATCGAGCTGCAGCATGCACCGGCCCAGGCCTTCGTCGACGGACAGATCATCCGCGGCATCAACGAGCTGCTGGTGGCGGTGGTGCGCGACATCGTCTACGTGTCGACGCAGCTGGAACAGGGCGGTTTCGACCTCGACGACACCGTGGGCATCACCCACGCGGTGTTCGAGATCCTGCGCAACGCGCGCATCCTCAAGCCGCAGATCGACCCGAACCTGGTGGTGTGCTGGGGCGGCCATTCGATCTCGCGCGACGAGTACGAATACACCAAGCAGGTCGGCTACCAGCTCGGCCTGCGCGGCCTGGACATCTGCACCGGCTGCGGCCCGGGCGCGATGAAGGGCCCGATGAAGGGCGCCACCATCGCCCACGCCAAGCAGCGCCGTCGCGCCAACCGCTATATCGGCGTGACCGAGCCGGGCATCATCGCCGCCGAGTCGCCGAATCCGATCGTCAACAACCTGGTGATCATGCCGGACATCGAGAAGCGCCTGGAGGCCTTCGTCCGCATCGGCCACGGCATCATCGTGTTCCCGGGCGGCGTGGGCACGGCAGAGGAAATCCTCTACCTGCTGGGCATCCTGCTGCATCCGGACAACGCGGGCATCCCGTTCCCGCTGGTATTCACCGGCCCGCGCCAGTCCGCCGCCTATTTCGAGCAGATCGACAAGTTCCTCCGCCTCACGCTGGGCGACAGCGTGGCGCAGCACTACCAGATCATCGTCGACAATCCGGCGGCCGTGGCGCACGCCATGGTTCGCGGCATCGACAAGGTGCGCAATCACCGCCTGGACAACAAGGACGCGTTCTTCTTCAACTGGGCGCTGAGCATCCCCTATCCGTTCCAGCTGCCGTTCCGTCCCACCCACGAGGCCATGCGCGGCCTGGCGATCCAGCGCGAGCGCCCGCGCCACGAGCTGGCGGCGGATCTGCGCCGCGCCTTCTCGGGCATCGTGGCCGGCAACGTGAAGGAAGAAGGCGTGCGCGCGATCGAGCAGTACGGCCCGTTCGACATCGACGGCGAGCCCGACATCATGCGCGCGCTGGACGAACTGCTGCAGGCCTTCGTCGTGCAGCACCGCATGAAGCTGCCCGGTGGCGCGGCCTACGTGCCGTGCTATCGCGTGCGCACGAGCTGAGCTCCGCGTTCGCTCGCCCTGCCCGGGCCGTCAGGCTTGACAGCCCGGGCAGCGGACTTCAAACTACGCGACTCACCCCGCCCGATTAGCTCAGCCGGTTAGAGCACTTGACTGTTAATCAGGGGGTCGTTGGTTCGAGTCCAACATCGGGCGCCAATACTAACAAGGGCTTACCTCGCGGTGAGCCCTTGTTTTTTGTGCGTTGTTGAAAATTGGGTTGAAAATTAGGTGTCGGAGACGGGGTCAACCACCGGGCGCGAGTGATCGTAGTGATTGACCATTTGCATGGTCTTGTGTCCGCTGGCCAGCTGTTTCTCGGCTTTATTCCCCTTGGTATCGGTGATAGCGCGATGCTTGATTGCGTGCAGTCCGAACTTCTCTTCGGGGGCGAGCGCGCCAGTAGTGATCGCGGTAGCGATGGCTCGGCGCCACGCGCTGGACATCGTGCTCTTGATTACTGGTCGCCCTGTCTCCGCCACCACTAGGTAGCGATCTTGGGGACGGTGGGGGATTGGTAGGCGCTTGCCGGCCCATATGCCCTGGCGACGAACCTTGAGCCATTCCCACGCCTCGCGCAGCGGTGGCGACCAACGCGTAACATTGCCCAGGCTCCCTTTGCGCCGATCAACGATGACCCCCTCGTTCGTCTCATCTGCATCGGTCAGGCTGCGCACTTCCACGCTACGCATGCGGCATTCGTAGGCGATCACTGCGACAGCCCACACGTACGGCGCCAGTGAGCCCTTGGTGCGGGTAGGAAGGCCGCCACGGCGTTTGAATAGGGCCACCACAGCTTTCATCGTCACCAAGTCAGGCATGCGGTGAGCACCTACCTCGGACGGCATGTCCACGCCCTGCGCTGCATTGAACTTGCACAGACCGCGGGGCATCCCCCACACGAACGCCGCGGAAAGGTAGCGCTGTACATGCGCGCCACTGGACGGCGTCCTCTTTTCGGCGATGTCGTCGTGCCTCCGCTTGCCATCGGCCACGGCATCTACCAGTACCTGAACTATAGGTAGATCGACCTTGCGGAGCTTGAGCTTGCCGAAGGGCACGCCCAGCTTGGTCTGGAATCCGTTGATGATCTTTCGGCAACGGATGTAGTCCTCCTGAGTGTCCTGCGCAAGCTTGTGGAACGCCGCCGACTTCGCGTGCTGGTCGAGCAGGAAATCGAGCGTATCTCGGTCGATACCGGCGAGGCACTCCATGGCGTGGTGAAGGTCGGACAACAGCGCTTCCTCACCCCCGAGGCGCCGCAAGCGCGGCGCCTCTCCTTCCACCATCGTGTACCAATACCGGTCGCGCCGGTTCCAGTAGCACCCAGCAGGCAGCAAGGACTGCTGGATGTGGGCTGGGATGCTGGGGTCGTGTTTCCGTTTGCGGCCCTTGTTCATAGCACGTCATCCGGTCGATAGGCGCCGACGCGCTTGTTCGCTAATCCCACGCCCATCGATTCATTGACAGCTTCGAGCGTGGTCCAGGGGCCATCGCCGCCCTCCTTGATGCGGATGTTTTGACTTTGCGCCCATCGGCGTACCGCAGCTGCCGAGGACTTGCCCGAAAGCTTCTTAAGCATCTCGGGCAGGATGATGTGTTTGCTTGCGTCGCCTCCTAGCACGTGACCACCGTTCCTTGGATGGCGTTGCCCTGTGACCTCTCAGCCATGGCCGGCCTCCTTTCCGTCTTTATGTCGAATACGCGCCGCCCTGCCTGGCGAAGGAACCGGTAGCGCGAGCGACATCTGCGTGAACTTCCGGCCCCATTCGGCCTCGGCGGTTTCCAGCTCGGCGTGCATGCCAGTGCTACGGCCACAGACACATTCCAAGCTGTGCCGAAGCGTGGGCGCCAGGTGCTGCATGGTTTCGCGGCGCGTGCGGCCGCGGCACTCGATATGTCGCGGCTCGCTATGACACTCCGTGCAAGGCCAGAAACGTCCTGCCGGCTCACGTACGTGTTGCTGAAACATGCTCAGGCCTCCCCCGCACGGACGGCATGAAATCCCCAAACATTCGCCTTGTGTAGCAGACCATCGCGCTCCATTCGGGCGAGCATGCGGCGCGCCTTGACGGGGCCGAGGAGGATCATTTCCACGGGGATACGCAGCGAGGCGCCACCGTACCGAAGCACGGCCAACAGCAGACGTGCGTATTCCAGATCGGCCGCCTTCGTCGTCGCCTGGGGCGATGCGGCTTTCGCAAGCTTTCCTCGGCACGCTTCGCGCAGGCGGACCCCCTGCATGTCCGAGATATAGCCTAGGGTGACAGCCAAGCCGATGGCGCCCGTCAAATAGGCCAAGTGGCTCGGAAAGGCATGCGGATGCTGTGCGGAGTCGCGGGCCAGTGCTTCGGCCTGGCGTAGCACGATGCCCTCTACGTTCGGCTGATCGATCGTGCCCGCACCGGGGCTTTCCACTTGTCGATCGTCGATCATGGCTCAGGCCTCCGTGGGGCGGGCGAGGGCGAAGGTGGTCTCGATGAAAGCCAGCAGACGCCGCACCTCCAACGTGGCCAGGGCCATATCGCTTTCCACCTGCATTTCATAGCTTTCCGGATCGGCCTGGTCGGCGGTGAGGATGTCGAGCGGACGCAGGCGCGTGATGACCAGGTCATGCGACAGCACCAGGCTCAGTCGGTCATCGAACACCAAGCCCACCTGAAAGGCCTGCTTGCCGCCGCGTAGATGCTCTTTGATTTCGTCCGCATCCAACGCCTGCCGGCGGCACCGCACGAGGGCGCCGGTGGCCGTAGCGGGATCGCGCAGTTCGCACTCGTCGCCGAGCCCCAGCAACGCTGGCAGCGTGTCATTGGCCAGCCAGTCGGTCAGCAGCGAGCGCGGCGCCTCCGTGGGAGCCAGCGGCACGGCCGGGAAGGAACCAAACGCCTCGCGTAGCGCCGACAGGGTCAGCTCCGCATAGCGTCGGCTCGGCGTGTCGATGACCAGCCAGCCGTGCTTGGGGTCGATCCAGCCGGCAATGCGCCGGGACGTCACCGGCGCCTGCGGAAGCATCATCTGCACCACATCTTCGTGCAGCTGCTTGCGCTCCTTGCGGCCAACCTTGCGGCCTTCCTCCGTGGCGATGGCCTGCACCTTCCGGATGACCGCATCACGGACCGATGCGGCCGGCAGCACACGTTCGGCCTGCACGAACACAAAGCCGGTGCAGCCGTTGGCGGTGACGGTGAGACGGTCATCGGCCAGGCCATAGGGTGAGCCGAAGCCACGCGTGGTCAGCTCCTGGGGGCCAGGCTGACGCACGCGGTGGCGCGCGAGGTCGGCGACGATGTCGTGGGAAGGCACGGGGCCGAAGCGGAACAGGGACAAGTTACGGGGAAACATCGGGCACCTCAGCGGGGAAGGAAGGGGAGAAGCGTGCAGGCGGCCAGCAGCAGGCCGGCCAAAAAGGCGACGAATAGCTCAGGCTCGCCGTAAGGGCGGGCCGAGCGGCACGCGCCGGGCGCTGGGTGTCGCGTAGACTGCGATTGGGGGCCGAGTGCCGGCCGGATGCGCATCGTGTGCATGGTGTGCTCCTTCGGTGGGTATCAGGCGGTGCGTGGGGAGTGCTCGAACACTCCCCCGGCCCCCGCCACGGGTAAGCCGGGGTGACCGGCGAATCAGTCGTCCGGAGACGTGCGGAAGATCCAGCAGCGGACGGTGGCCGGCCCATTCGTACGAATCGCGCTGCGGACGGCGCGGCTGGATTCGAGGAATTTGTGGCGCTTGCTGGTCGGCAGGTGTTCGCGCAATTCCGCCAACGTCGGCACATCGCGCCAACGCTCGGTGGCCATTTCCAGCCATTCGTGGATGTTGACCGCGATCAGGCTTTTGTCAGCGCTGTGGTTGAGGTAAGGGCGGTCGCCGCGACCGTTCAGTTCGTGGAAGCGCTCCCAGAAGCTGACCACTACCTCATGGTCGGACGTAATGACCCTCTGGCGTTCTTCGGTCATGATGGCGAGCTTCTGCAGGGTCGCCTCGCGGTAAGGGGCGACACCTGGCACGACCAGTTCCAACGCTTCGGCCATGGCCATGAGCTGCGCATGGTTCTTCGCCAGGCGCACACTCTTTACTTTCGGGTTGTCCAGCAACTGGCGCTCGTACACGGGCATGCGCTCGATGAAGCACGCCATGACCTTCGCCTCGGCGCGCGCGGCGGCGATGACGAAATAGCTCAGCTCATCGGCCGTCATGGCGTTCAAGAGGTCCGCCTTGCGCTTGCCCTCGTCGGAGTGACCCTCGCGGGTCATGTAGACGTGGCAGATGCGTTGCATCACGGCGTCATCGGCTTTCACGGGACGGTTTTGTTCGATCACGATGGCGGCGCGGAATGGCGGCTCGTAGGTGTCGTTGCCCACGCTCTTGACGCCGGTCGTGCGGGTGCTGCGGCCGTTGAATAGCGATTTCAGTTCGTCGAAATCGAACTTGACGGTCTTGGTGGACGTCTCGCCGCGGTCGCCTTCCATCAACACCACCGGCAGGTTCGCGACCTGCACGAAGGTGCGCGCACGGCCGGCCGGTGTGGCCTTGGCCGGATCGAAGCCTTCGTAGGTCGGACGCCCGAGCAGGCGGTTGAGGAACATCACCAGGGAGGTTTTGCCCGAGCCGCCTTCACCGACCATCTCGAAGAACGGAAAGCTTTCCTGCACGGCACGCACCTGTTCGGCGAACAGCGACGCGAACCAGAACGTCAGCGCGACCATGCCCTTGGGGCCGTAGACCTCGAACAGCAGCCTTGGCCAGATTTGATTGAAACGGTTGGCATCGGTGTTGATGCGGTGATGCACGGAACTGGTGGTCTTGATGTTCGAGCGCTTGTCCAGCTCGAAGTAGTCCTCATCGTTGATGTCGATCACGCGACCGTCCTTGATCGCGACCTCGCCGAAGACGTACGCGCCGTGTTCCTTGGAGTAGCCGATGAAGTCGATGGTCTCCACGTGCTTGAGGCGTGATAGCCGCTCACCGTAGGTGCGGGTCAGCTGTTCTTTGGTGCCCATCCACGAGGCGCCGGACATGATCGACAGCAGGCGCACGTCGAACTGCGAGGCGGTGGCGACGTGTTCCGGTTTGAACGCCGCCTTCACGGTCTTCTGCGAGGGCGCAGTGACGCGGAAGAAATACTGCGATTCCTCGGTGACGGCGTTGCGCTGGAAGTACAGCGGCACGGGATGGCAGGGGGCGAGCAGGTCGATCGCGCCGGCCTGTTGCAAGGCCTTATCGCGGCGCTCCTCCTCGTCCAGCTCGTCGGCCTTTTCCTCCAGCGCTTGCATGGCCTTGTCGTAGCGCGCTTCGTTGAGCGCGTACCAATACAGCTTGTCGCTGAAATCCAGCGGGAAGCTCTTGTAGCCCTTGCGCTTGTAGATCAGGCGCGCCTTCTCCGCGACGGAGCCGGCGATCACCAGGGCGCCCTCGTGGCGATACTCGTCCAGGTGCGTGGCCGTCAGCCGATCGCGCTGGTAGGCCTCGTTCCAGTCGATCTTGCGATCTTCGAAGTGCTGGGGAATGACCGCGGCGCCGGCCATCCAGGCTTCCTGGCGGGCACGCTCCACCCAGCGCTGGGTGTATTCCAAGCCGGCGGCGTCGCCGTCGAGCGCCCACACCAACCGGGGACGCCGCGCACCCTCGGGGAACAGCTCCGCGAGCGTGTAGTTCGGGAAATTGTTGGTGGACATCGCCGAGATGGCCGGGATGCCGGCGAGACACAGCGCGATGGCGTCGAAGATGCCTTCAACGATCCACAACTCCTTGATGTCGGTCAGGTCGATCAGCGTAGTCGGCGGTACCCAGGCGCGACCCCGGTAGGACTTGCCCGGCTGGAAGCGCGCCTTCTTCTTGCCGAAGCGAGAGGGTTGATCGATCAGGCGTTCCCAATACGCGCCGCCGGGCAGGGCGAAGCGCACGGTGGCGGTGCTGATATTGAGGTCGCGGTCGTGGAACCATTCCTGCGTGTAGGCACCCTTGAGCTTCTCGATGGCGAAGCCCCGCGCATGGATCAGGTACGCGTCGGCAGCGGCCAGGGGGGCCTCTTTGGTGCTGGGATAGCGATCCGACCAGGACTGGAACAGATCCTCGTAGAGGTCTTTGGCATAGCCTTCCCAGCGGCATTTGTTGATGCGTCCGCAGCGCACCACCCACGGCGCCGGGGCATGGGCATACAGCTCCTTCTTGCCACATTGTGGGCAGGTGCCATCCTGTAGCCAACGGCCGTCGGTGGTCTCTTTGAGGCCGAAATCCAGCTGCAGCTGTCGGCGGATATCGGCGAGCAGGTCGTAGTTCACGGCCGCGCCTCCGCGGCATGGCTGGGGATCGGACGCCACAGCGTGCCGGCCGGGCCGCACGCGGCGTCCTGACGGCGCATGACATCGCACGCGGTGCCCAGGTACTCGGTCCCGCCGTCAGCATGGTCGAGCGAGCGTTCCTCACCGCGGCTCGTGATCACCGGCGCGCAGTGCGGCGGAAGCGTGCACAGGTGCACCTTGCCGGCGAACCGCTGATGAAAGAGACAGGTGACGCAGTGGATGAGGTCCGCGCTCAGGCGCGGCGACCGGGGAAGATTCATGAGGCAAGCCGTGTCCGTGCCGGCAGCCCGGGGGCTGCCAGTCGTGTGATCGAGAGGGAGGGGTGAAGCGCCGCTTAGAAGTCGGCGCGGCGTCCGCAACGCGCGGTGGCGAGGTCGCCGTCCTGCGTGGTGGCGCGATGCTCATCGGCGAGGGTGAGCAGTTCGCTGGCGGTGAAGGCGACCAGCCGGCCGGTGCGCGGGTTGGTGATGTACACCACCGCACTTGTGCTGTGTTGGACGTCGACGTAGGCGGGCACACGGCGCGCCTGATGGGCCGCCAAGGCGTGCATCGCATCGTTCGTGGCGGTGCGCTGGCTGACGTCAAAGCGAGCCATCACTTCGGCCGCGCAGCGAGTGACGAGCTGCTGCTCGTCTAGATATTGCGCGGCCTGCTGTTCCATGAAGGCCGACGCCACCCGGAAGCGTGCCTCGGCGGTGTTGTGGTGATCGGTGTTGATGGTGAGCACGGGAATTCCTGGGGTTAGTGGAGCGCAGGCAGTACGGGGGTGTGATCCGGGGGAGCCGGTGGCGCCACCGAGATGGATGGTGCGGTGACCTCGGCGGTGCACGGCATGACGATGTCGTTGGCTCGCCGTTCCACCATCGGTGGTGACACGTCGTCCGAAGGAGGTAGGCGCGGGATCAGGGTGCGCACGATGCCCAGATGGCCGACGAAGCGGCACAGGCAGTTCTCATTGACGCAGTCGAAGTAAATCTCGCGCACGTTGTCGCTCAGCAGACGGGAGGTGAGGGTGCGCACCCGCCCGCCGCATTCGGGGCAGGGCATGGAATTTCTGTTCGAGGTCATCGTTCAACCCTCGTACACCGGCGCTACGCATCCTTCCTCGCGCTGAGCCTCCCGCGATAACAGATAGCTAGGCAGTCCGTGCTGGAACACCGCCAGCACGATGGACGCCACGCTGCACTGGTCCGCTCGTGAAAGAGCGACACATGTGGTGAATTGGTCGGGAGGCAAGCCCACGCTGACCCGCGGCCGCTTTTCCTGGCTGCGAGGCGCATAGGTCGTGGGCTTGGGGCCAGCAAGGGAGTTAGCTATGCGCATGAGTTACGATCACGAAGTTGAGCACTTCGAAGATGCTATTTCACACAGAGTGAAATTTCAACGGGTATTTCGCTCAAATTTCATAAGGGGTGAAATTGGAGTGGCCCGATTGAAGACCGACCAGATTATTCAGCGGTTAGGCGAAGTCCTGGGGACGCCCACCAATATGGCGCTTGCCGAGCGCCTGGGGGTGGGGCCCAGCGCCATCAGCAACTGGATCAAGCGCAACACCCCGCCGGTCCAGATCATGAGCGAGATTGCCGAGCAAGAGGGGCTGTCGATGGATTGGCTGCTTTTCGATGCCGGTAGCGCACGGCGTGATGCCGTCGTTCCCAAGGCCACCACCACGCAGGGCAAGCGTCTGGTCGAGTTCATCCTCGCCTGGGAGCAAAGCAAGCCCGCCGAAGAATTGGTGTGGCTGGAACAGCAGATGAAGCGCGCCGTTCCCGAATACGCCGAGTGGTTGTCGAATCATCCCTCGGCATAACATCGAATACGTGGCACGTCTGGCGGGCCCAGGACGACCATACGCTGGAGCATGATCTAGCGATGACCATGACAATTCGTTCGCTTCCAATAGAGGCCCTTGGCGTGCTCCGTCGGGAGCTATATGCCTTGATGGCTAAGCGTCATGAAAATGCATGCACGGAGCATCGCCTCATTGGCGATCAATTGGCCAGGTAACTCGATGGCGCCGCTACTTGGTAGCTTTTATTTTTATCTAACGTAACTATTATTAAAATAATGCTTCCGCTTTGCACAATGCGGAGGTCAAACAGATGCGAATGCCAGAGAAAGTCGCTATTAACCGCTGCCCTGACATCGAAGGAAAAACCATTGAGAAAGCCTGTGTCGTGGAAAAAGCAATGACCCATGACCAGGAGGTCTTCATCCAATTCACGGATGGAACTACCTGCAATATCGGTGTGTATCGGCCGGGTGACGCGCCGACGCGTTTCTACATCGACGTCACTTTGTAGCGTGCTTGGCAACTTGTGGTGGTGCGATGTGCCTAACTTACCGCACTCCTTTTGGCCTGCTCACACCGGTTTCTCGTCGCTTTCATTCGCTGCAGCGGTTTCGCTAGCGGTCGCCCGGCTTTCCAACTCCACGCTGGTGGTGTAGCCATTATTCGGCGTGAGGCTGTGCGTCGCCTTGACGACGATCCAGTCGATGGCATCCACCTCCGGTTTCCATCCGCGCGTGCGCGCTGGCATTTCGGGGTAGAGGTCCGGACGTCCAATAGCAATGTCCAGGGAGAAGGTGGACGCGCCGCGGCGTACGCGGGCCAGCTCGGCCTCGGCGGCGCGCTCGGCGTCCTCCTGGCTGGCGAAATCGCCGCGTAAAAACTTCACATGTCCAGCGGTGCCAGCCAGCACCGTGCGACCGCGCCCGGCGCCCACGTCGTGCCAGCGCGCGCGGATCCCGGTGTAGGCGTCCCGGTCGGCTTCGTGGAAGCGATGCAGATCACCATCCGCACGCTGCAAGACCAGTTGTTCGAGCGGCTTTCCACTGGCCGTCTGGGCGGCGCCGACCGGCATGAACAGCAGATTGCCCGCCTTCACCGTCGCCACCGCATCCCACATCTTGCCCAGGCGGCGCAGCAGCGCGACGTCGGATTCCGTCTGCGCCAGGTGCTGCACCGGCAGGTGGTCCAGGCTCTCCGCCACGCGCGGCGTGAGCTGATGTTCGCCCGCGATGACGCGCACCACGTGCCCGACGGTGGTCTGATTCCAACTGCGCTCCTTGCGTGATCGCAGTTCGCGCGTCAGCTTGGCGCTGCGCGCCACGATGCTCACCGTGTCGGGCGTGCCGCTGTGTTCGATCTCGTCGACGTGGTAGGTGCCTTGCAGCGATATGCCGAGCCCTTCAAAGCCCAGCATCACCCGCATCTCCACACCGCGGCGCGGCAGGGCGATCTGCCCCTGGCTGTCGTCCAGATTCAAACTTACGGTGTCCGCGTGATCCTGGCGATGGGACTCCACGGTCAGCTGGATCAGGTGCGGCATGATCCGCGCGGTGCGGTCCTTGCCGTCAATGGTGATCTGGCAGGTGGGGCGCAGCAGCGGATTGGTCGGCTGGACGATCATGCGGTGGCTCGAGTGCGCTCCTGCGCCTCGGGCGAGGGACCGCCGGCCAGGTCGTCGCTGGCCTCATCGGCGGGCTCGTCGTCGCTGCGGCACAGCGTGAGCGAGAAGGTCACCTTCCGCGGCGTACCATCGCTGTGGATCGCGCTCTGCGTGGTTTGCAGGCTGTCGATGAAGTAGACGCCGTAGATATGGCCGGCGCCATCGACCAGGACGTAGGCACGTCCCTCGCTGCCCATCGTTTCCAGCTGCGTGATCGAGGCGAGCGTGCCCGAAACCTCCGGCGCCACGACACCCGACAGCGTGAGCATTTCGGTGCCGGGACTCACGATCTGATAGGCGTCGCGCTTGCCCAGCCGCGCATTGGCGGCGTGCTTGAACTGCATCTGGCGTTGCAGCTCTTCGTAGGCCACGGTGCGCATGCCGAACACGAACGGCCCGAAGGCCATCAAGACCATCCCATCCATCCTCAATCCTCGTCGCTAAAGGCGGAGCGTGCGCGCACCTGCTTGCTGCGTTCGTGGCGGGCCATGGCATCCGCGACCTGGCGGCGCACCGCGTCCGGATCGTTACCGCGGGCATCCACATGCATCGTGACTTGGTCGCCCTGCATGACCATGGTCTTCGGTGAGCGCACGCCCATCGGCGGGGCGGAGCTGACCAGGCTGGCTCCCTGGCCCGTCGCCTCGCCGCCGGCCAGGGGCGTGCGAGCGATGGCGTCGGCGATCTTGCGGGCCTTGTCCTGGTCATCGCCGGTGATCCAGTCGATAGGCGTGGTGCCCGGTGGCGCCACCGGGTTGCTCTGCCCCAGATGACGAATGCGATCGATCAGCTCGCGTACGGCGCCGAGCTTCTCGGCGATCCAGTCGAGCGTCTTGCGCGCGGCGTTCTCCACGCTCTGCCACATCTCGGCGAACCAAGCCTTGACCGGCTCCCAATGCACCACCACCCAGCCCGCCGCCGTGCCGATGGCTTCGCCGAGCGCCACGAACATCTGCACGCCGAAGGTGACGGTCTGTACCACGCCGCGGATCGCGGCGCCGACCAGCTGCCCGAACGCCACGCCGGCCGCCCGGGCGCCGGCCATCTGCTCCTGGGTGGCCTGCATGGGTTCCAACAGCTGCGAGATCCAGCGCCACACGCTGACCAGGCACCCGACGATCACGTCGAAGGCCGGCTTGAGCGGCGCGAGCGCACGACCGATCTCGTCGAACACCGGCCCCACCGCCTGGCCGATGCCTTCCCATACGCCAGCGAACCAGGCGGAGATCGGCTGCCAGTAGCGACGCACGGCGAGCGCCGCGACGATGACTGCCGCGATCAGCGCGGCGACCGGCAGGCTCACGCCGGTGATCGCCAGCATCGCCGCACGAGCGCCAGTAGCGAGGGTGGGGAATAGGCGGCTGAGCATCGGCAGGCGTGACAGCAGCCCGCCTTCCCCTCCGAGCGCACCCAGACGCAGGCCGCCCAGGCGCATCGCGTAGCGCAGCAATGCGAACTGACCGAGCAGGCCGCCCAGCGCCACCATCAGACTGCCCACCGTGGCTAGCAGTACGCCTGCGCTGCCTGCGACCACCCCCATGCCCTTGGCCAGCATCGGATGGCGCTGCGACCAGGTGTTCACGGCGCGCAGCACACCCACCAGCTTGCTTAAGGACGCGACGTAGAGCGGCAGCAACTGCTCGCCCAGCTCGCGATAGAGGTCCGATTTGCGAGCCAGCAGTTCCGCTTCCTGGCCGGCGGCGTTCTGGCCGGCCAGGTTGTACAGCGCGTCCACGCCGTAGGCCTTCGGTGCCGCGGCCAGGTGCTTGGCGATGTTGGCGCGCTCCATGAACAGCGACGCGAACAGGTCGCCGCCCTTGCGGCCCGAGAACAGCGCGTTGATCTTGCTCACCACCTGCTGGTCGGAGAGCTGGCCGTCCGGGTTGAGCTTCGGGATGACGCGCGTCATCAGGTACTCGAACGGGTTGCTCCGATAGAGGTCGCCCTCTTTCAGTGCATCGGGCAGCAGTTTCTTGAGGTGGCCCGTCTTCTCATGGACTTCGATGGCGCCGGGTTTGAGCAGGCCCAGCTGGAACAGCTCATCGGCGGACTGCCGGGTGGATCGGCCGGCCGCCCAGTTCTGGTAGGCCGTCGCAAGACCTGTACCGGCGCGGTGACCACCCATTTCCTGCACGGTATGCAGCAGCCCAAAGAAGAACGACTGATCGTCCAACTGCTTGGCGGCCACGCCGCCGGTCTTGATCATGTTGAGCAGGTCTTCGGACTTCACCAGGCCGCCCGAGGCGACGTAAGCCTGCGTGGCGAAGTCCAGCACGCGCTTCAGGCTTTCCGGGCTCTTGGCGGCGCCGCGCAATTCGGCCACCTTGAGCAGGTCCATGAACATCGTCTCGGCGGTCTCGCCGTGCCCCTCGCCATGCCCGCCCTGGGCCATCACGGTCTCGATGCCGAACTTCATCCGCGCGAGGTAGGGCGTGACCGCCTCCGCTTCGTGCATGTCGCGCAGGACGCTGTAGGACTCTTTCAGGAGCTTCAACGTCTCGGTCGCGCTCGTGCCCATGATGTCCTGCGCCCGCGCGAACTTCACCGCATCGGTGACCAAGGCATCCCCGACACCCATGGCGCGTAGTTGTGCGACCTGCGCCGTCCAGGCCTTCGCCTCGGTCACCGTGGGGCTGATCGCGTCCAGCAGGTGCTTGCCCGTCTCCCGGGTGGCGTAGCCGCCGACGGTCAGGTGCGCGGCCGTCGCCGAGTTGCGCTCGAAGCTCTGCCGCGCCGCAGCCATCTTCTGTTGCTGCTGGGTGAGCGCGCCGAGTTTCTTCTGCTGTTCGCCCAGCTGCGCGTTCGCCGCGGCGATGTCGTCGCGCAGGCGCCGCTCATGGCCGGCCAGGTGGCGCGTGTGGATGCCGGCGGCGCCCAGGCCTTCGCGTAGGGATTGCAGTCGGCGGACGTTGGCCTGGTACTGCCCGCCCAGCGCGTCGGCCTGGCGCTTTGCCGCGGCGAATTCCCGGGTCTGCTGCCGGGTCGGGTTCGTGGTGCTGGCGAGGGCGCGCCCCAGCTCGGTAGCGCGTTGGCGTGCCGCCGCTAGCTGGGTACCCAGGGCCTGGGTGCCGGCCTTGAGCTGGCGGAAACCCTTCAAATCGTCCTGCGCCTTCTGCAGGTCCTTCAGGCGCTGGCGGGTCTCGCGCAGCGCCTTGGACGTGGCGGCGGAACTGCCGGCGATGCCGCGCAAGGGCGCGGTCACCTTGTCGATCATGTTCAACAGGACACTGAGTTTGAGATCCACGCTAGTCCTCGCCGCCGTTCCGCAATCGGGCGCGTTCGCGCCACTGCACCAATTCGCTCACGTCCATGCCATCCATCGTCGGCGGTGGCCAATGGAACACCACCGCGATGTCGGCCATGGCGTCTTCGACGGTTACGGGAAGCCCTCCCGCTTGGCCTTCGTCAACAAAAAAGAGGCCAGCTCCGAGCCGAATTGCGTGATGTCGGCGGGATCGAGCTGGCCGACCTCGTGCTTGGTGAGGGTCGGCACGGTGATGCGCGGCAGGACGATTTCCAGCGCGGCGATGTCCATGTGCAGCAGGTTCACCAACTGGGTGCCGCGCAGCTCGCCGGCCTTCGGCTTGCGCAGGCGCACTTCGGTGAGGGTCTGGTCGCCGCGGCGGATCGGCTCGTCCAGCGTGATGACGGGCATGGTGGTGTCGTTCATGGGAAATTTCCTGGGTGAAGTTGGGGAGAGGGTTACCAGTGGCCCATGGCGGCGCGCTGCGCGGCCATGCGATCCACGCCGTTGACGACGAGCTTGTTGGCCAGCATGTCGATCTCGATCACCGGCACACCGTCGATGCTGAGGCGGTAGTAGGCGCACGACACGGAGAACTTGTGCTCGGTGTCGGCCTGCGTCTTGGCGTCGCCCGGATCGAACTCCTTGTAGCGGCCGCGTACCGCCACTTCGACGGCGTTGTAGCCGCTGCTGCTGTCGGACTGGTACGCCCCGGCGAAGCGCAACTGCACCGCATCCACCGCGGTGGCGCCGTACTGTTCGAGGGCGCTGCGCAGGATGCCGCCTGCGGTAAAGGCCAGCTCGATCTTTTCCTGTCCGAGATCGATGTCGACGGGGCCAGCCATGCCGCCGGCGATGTAGTCCTCCATCTTGCGGGTCAGCTTGGGTAGCGTGACGCTCGGTACCAGGCCCAGCCAGGATTCGCCGTTCTGGAAGAGGTCGAAGTTTTTCAGTTTGCTCGGGAGCTTCATGGTTCCGTTCCTTGCGGCGATCAGGCGTTGTTGGTGGAGGTGATCGCCGCCTTGAGATCGGCGATGTAGACGTCGGTGAAGGTCTGACGCAGCGTGAGGTCTTCCAGCGGCGGCACCGGCGTGTAGTCGTAGTTGAGCGCGAGCTTGCCTGCCTGCATGTCAGCGGTCTCGTTCAACGACGGATCGAACCAGCAGCGGCCACCGAGCAGGGCGCCCTCGCGGGTGAGCGCGCGCAGCTTGGCGTTGATCGCATCGATCAGGTCGCGGACCAGGCTCGCGTGCATGGCCTTGTCGCTGTACTCGAACACGCCCTCGCCGATGGTGTCGGCCACCACCTGGGCGGTGCGCGTGTAGGACTCGAACACGTACGTGCTGGTGTCGCAGGTGCGCGAGCCCCAAAAGCGAAAGCCGTTGCGCTTGACCAGGGTCGTGATGCCCGCTTCGTTGAGCAGGTCGGCGTCGGTGCCCTCGGTGAGGTAGTCGAAGTAGACGTCGGCGCTGATGCCCATCACGCCGTCCACGGGGATATTGGAGAGCACGCGGTGCCAGCCGGCGACCTGGTCGGTCTTCGCGCGCAGGCCGAGCGCCATGGCCACCGTCAGTGCCTTGGCTCCGCGGTTGGCCATCGTGTCCCAGGTGGTGAAGTCCGGCCACAGCAGCATCAGCTCGCGCGCGCCGAAGCCTTCGCGGTAGGTCTTGGCGTCGGCCAGAGTGGCGCAGTCGTCGCAGGTGGCGTAGGCGAAGGCCTTCAAGCGCTTGGCGACCGTGACCAGCGCGTCGGCGACCGGCTTGGTGTCCAGGCCCGGCGCGCCGAGGATGCGCGGCCGCACACCCGTGCGCGCTTCCGCAGTGAGCAACGCCTGCAGGCCGGTATAGCGCCCTTCCGCGTTGACGGTGCCCACCGCGTTGGAGGTGGTCGCCGCCGGGTCCACGCCTTCGGCGACACGCACGACCACGACCGGACAGGTCACGATGTCGGCGATGGCTTGGAGCGCCCGGGCGAGGGTGCCCTTGGTGCCGGCCTTGGCGAGGCCGGCCTTGGGCTGGGTGAGCAGGACCGGCGTGTCCAGCGGGAAGGCGGCCGCATCGGCATCCGAGGCGGTGGCCACGAAGCCGATGGTGGCAGTAGAGACGGTTTTGAGCGCGTACGGGGCATCGCTGGCTTCCTGGATGCGCGCGCCGTGGTGGTAGGCGGTGGACATGGTTTAGACCTCGGGAGTGGCGGGGATGGCGTCGGTCAGCGCCGGTGCGTCCGGCCAGACCACGGTGTGCGGAAAGTTCGGCTGCTGCGGCACATCGCGCAGCGCCTGGGCATAGGCCGCCAGCGCCGACGCCTCGGCGTCGGTCAGCGTGGTCGGCTGGGCGTAGGTGGTTTGCAGCACGTGGCGCTGCAGGGCATCGGTGATCGGGGCGAGCAAGGCATCGCGCTGCGCGCGCAGGCGTGCGGCGATCTGCTCGATGGTGGGTGGCGGCGGATCCGCGAGCGTGGGCGCGCCATCGCGGACGACGATCCGTTTGCCGCGGCTCTGGCCCTCCAGCAGCGCGTGATAGGTGTCCTCGCTCAAGACGACCAAGTCACCAGCCGGCGGCAGCGTGCAGTGCGGATTAGCCTGCTCGACCCGCGGAGGGGCGGCGAGCGTGTCATCGCCGCCCGGCGTCCAGTCCGGATCGCGGACTGGGATCGTGCGCGGTCCATGCACGGCATCGCAGTAGAAGCCGCCGTGCGCGATGTCGTAGAAGTAGGCCATTCAGTACCCCATGGCGAAGTAAGTCAGCCCGCACCAACGGTTGGCGTTCGCACCGCCAGGGAACTGGATGAAGGTGGTGAAGTGCGTGCGGTCCCAGCCGGTGAGCTGGGCGCTGTCGTCGTACTGCGACCAGCCCGCGCCACCGACGTTGGTCAGGTAGTCGCTGACCTGCACGGAGAGGCAGCCATTGGGGAACGCGATGGGGAAGCTGAGCGCCGGGCCCGTGCCTTCGTTCCACGGCGCGTCGGAGAGATACATCCCCCACTGCACCATGAAGCCGTTGGGGAACTTCATCCAGCCGTTGCCCTGGGCGGCGAACGAGATTTGCCCGCTGTGCCACACGGGATTGCCCACCACGCGCAGGTCTTCCACCCAGGTGGTGCCATCGAGGGCGGCGTCGCGGATGCGGTCGTGCAGCACCCGCCGCGCCGGACCCATCGTCCAGCCGCCCCACTTGAGCACGTTGTCGGTATCCAGTCCCAGGAAGCCACCGGCGATGCCGTCGCGCAGGAAGGCCATCAATGCCGAGGCAGAGGCATTGCCGCCGTTGCCGACGAGCAGAGGCGGCGAGCCTTCCAGGCCCGTTCCCGCAATACCGTCCATCGACGGCATGAGGCCGTTGGTCAGCCGCGTGCCAACGGACGTGTTGCTCGCGCCGGCGCGCAGCAAGGCATAGGCGGTGCCGCCGTTCAAGGCGAGGGTGCCGTCGTTCTTCAAGGTGGCGTACGCGCCGCCGGTCGCGCCGATCTGCACCGCGCCACCGGCGGCCACGACGGAACCCTGAAACACGGGACTCTGCGTCGGCGCCTTGGCGTCGAGCACGGTCTGCAGGTTCGTTACATCGCCGATGGCGTGCGTGTGCGCCGACGGCGCAAAGGTGGTGGGCTTGGCGGTGACCTCGCTCCACGCCGGCCAGCGCTGGGTCTGCATGGGCGGGTTGTTGATGTCCGACCAGGTGTGTGAGTGCGGCGCCGGGGTGAAAGTGTCGGGTTTGGCCGTCACTTCCGACCAGGCGGGCCAGCGGCTCGCTTGCACGGGCGGATTGGTAATGTCCGACCACGGATGCGCGTGCGCGCTTGGCGTGAACGTCGTGGGCTTGTCCGTGAGGTTGGCCCAGGCGCGGTAGTAGTCGCCGTGCTGACCGTCGAGCGTATCGGCATCCAGGCCATTGCCCGGGCCGTCGTCTTTCAGGGCGGCGCTCTTGAGGCCCAGCTCCAGCCGGAAGGCGGCGGCCGTAGCCAGTCCCAGCAGCTTCTTGACGAACGCGGTCGGCGCGCCGGTGCCCAGGCGGGCATTGAGCGAGGCGAGCAACGATTTCGGCGTGACGGCGCGCTGCGTATCGGTGCCAGTGGTGGCGTCGTCGTCGCCGGCCAGTTTCACGACGCCCAGCGTATCGAGCGTGGCCGCGGGATTATTGAACGTGGTATCGCCGAAGGTGATCCGCGTGGCGTCCGCCTCGGTGAACTGCACGTCGGTGGCCAGCAACATGGTGGACTGCGCGGATTTCTCCACGATCACGTTGGCCTGGCCGTAGGAGCCGAACAGCGTGCCGTCGTCCAGGTACCAGCCAAAGCCGCGCACCGTGTACACGTCCGTGCCCGCATCCGTCACGGTGACGTGGACCGTGTCCTTCGCGGTCGCGCCGCCGGCCACGGTGGTCAGCCGCTTGATCTCGTTCGGCAGCGGTTGGCCGGGTGCGAAGGCGGTGGCAGTCACTCCCACGCGGGCAATGCGTACGGCCTGGGTGCCATCGGCTTGGGCGCTGACCAGCGCGGCGCGTCCGGCCGGCGTGATCGTGAGGGTGAGGGCCATCTCAGGCGGCTCCGGTGAATTGCAGATGCGCATAGGCGACGGGCCGGGCCGCGGCGATTACGCCGAGGCGACCGCGAGCCTGCAAGCCCTGGGTGAAGGTGAAGTGCGATCGGGCCGGCTTGGTGCGGCGAATTTCGGCGATGACGTCGTCCACGTAGGCGGCGCTGGCTTCGGCGCCGTCATTGCCGGTCAGCGTCAGCACCACGTCGAAGGTGTGGGGCACGCCCTTGGGCTCGGTCTGCCACCACTCCCGGATGCTGATCGCGCCGCCGAAGGCGGCGGCCACATCGCGCACCGACTGCGACGTACCTTTGCGGCGCGCGATGTCGATGGCCTGGCGCACGCGGTTGCGCTTGACCGTGTCGGACCAATAGCTCTTCCAGCTATCGAGGCTCAGCGACCAGGCCAGCCACGGCAGCAGCTCGCCGCTGATGGTGTCGGCGTTCCAGAGCGTGCGCAGCGGCACCGGCACGTCCAGGGCGTTGAGCGTGACGTGTTCGAGGGTGCGCTCCAGCGGTGTGCTGTTGGGTGGCAGGAGGCTATCCACCGATGCCCCCATAGGCCAGTTCCACGCCAGTGCAGTGCGCAGCCTGGGTCGGGCCGATCACCAGCGTGGCGCGCGGTTCTTCCAGCTCCACGTTCTGGATGCCGGCCACCTGCAAGGCGGCGTAGAGCCCGGAGAGCGTGATATCCCGATCCAGGCGTTTGGCCTCGGCGAGGTAGGTATCGAGGCTTGCGCGCGACGCGGCGCGGACGATATCGGCATCGGGGCCGGCGTAGGTCCACAGGGTGGCGCGCACCTGGAAAGGCACGATGTCGGCGGACTGCACGGTGACGAAGTCGGTCAGGGGGCGCACGTTGTCGGCGCTCACGTTGTCGGCCACGGCGGCGAGCAGAGCGGGATCGGCCTGGCCATCGCCCTGACGCGACAGGACCGACACGATCACCTCGCCGGGCCAGCGCGCGGTGGCCAGGGCCGTCTGCATGTCGGCGATTAGGGCTGGCGTCGCGTCGTGGCGGGCCAGAACGTCGGCCACCACCGCGCGGATGTCATCCGGCTGCGGGCTGATTGCGCTGGCATCGAGCACGTCGCCCGAGGCACTGCGGGCGTGAAAGACGTAGGCCGCTTCCGGCCCGGCCACCGAGAACGAGGCCGGCGCCAAGGTGATGCGCTCGCGCAGGGCGTCGTCGGATTCCATGACGGCGGGAATGGCCAGCTCCGGCCTCGCGGGACTCAGCGTGAGGCGTTCGACGCCGTACCAGGCGCCGATGTGGTCGAGGTCCGCACCCTGGGCCGTCGCCAGGAAATTGGCCCGCGCCGCATCGTTAACGCGCTGACGCAGACCCATGGCCACGTAGGCGACGGTCTGCAGGATCTTCGCGACCGGCTCCGACTCAAGGCTCAAGTCGATATCCGGCAGGGAGGCGTCGCGCTTCCGCTGTTGCCGCCACAACGCCGCAAACTGCTCTTTGGCCTTCGCCAGGATCGTTTCGTAGTGAAGCGGTTCGACCACGTCCGGCGGCGGCAGGCGGTCGAGCTGGATGGCGCTGGTCATGCGGCGGCGCCTCGGTTCAAAGGGACGCTCAGCGCCACGGCGGCGCCGGTCGTGGCGAGTCGGCCGCCGATGTCGAGGGCGAACTTCCCCTGCAAGCCGTCGATGGCCGTCAGCGCAACGCGCTGCACGGTGAGCCGCTTCTCCCAGCGCATGAGCGCGGTGGCGGTGGCGGCGAACAGGCGCACGCGGGAGGAAGCGTTGGCCGGCGCGTCGAGCAGGTCGAAGATGCGACTACCGTAGGTGCGTCGCGCGAGGCGGCTACCCAGCGGCGTGGTCAGGATGTCGGCGACGGATTGGGCGATGTGATCGATTTCCGGCAGCGCGGCGCCGGTGATGCGTGACATGCCGGTCATGGCTGCGGCTTGCCGGTGCGGCCAGGGCCGGGCTGCACCTGGTCGTGCGGGTGCTGACGCAGGCTGATGTCGCCCGCCTTGATGTCGGCATCGCTGGTGATGTCCTGCGACGCGTATAGCGTCTGGTCGAACGTGGCCGCCTGTGTCACGTGGAGGGCGCCATCGACGTCGACGTCGCCGACCAGGCGGAAGCCGTCGGGCGCGGTGAGTTCTACGCGGCCGCCGGCGGGGAGCGTTCCCTTGAGCAGGTGAGCCACGTGATCATAGAGCAGCACCGCGCCGTCACCGAAGGCTAGCAGCACGTTGTCGGCGGTGCCTTCGGCGGGCTTGGTGTATCGGTCATAGAAGATGCCCGTCAGTGCAATCGCGGCGCCCAGGTTGCCGCCAGGCGACAGCACAATAACCTGCTCGCCGGGAGAGGGCGGCGACCAAGTGCGCGTGGCGCCGGCTCGCGGCGTGATCCAGGGAATGGGCCTGGTGGTGAGATCTCCGACCGCGACCGTCACGCGTGCATGGCTCACATCCACCGAGCGGATGGTGCCGTAGCGAATAAAGTTGACGAGGGCGTCTTCGTGCATGTAGTGCATGCTGCGGAAGGCCGTCTTGCTGTGCACCCAGAAGCCGTTCTGTCGAGAGCAGTTCAGAACGGGTGGCGGATTCCGCCCGGCATTCACGCAGGCACTTGACCTCGTGCTCGGGCTGAGCGCTCGATGGCTCGGTACTCTACGACCTTGTCAGGGGTATATTCTGAGAGGGCACGCTTTCGACCCGAGACGGACATTCCATCACGTTAAGGACTAACGGATGTCGATCATCAAAGAACGCCTGAAGATCTCAGCTCTAGATGAACTGGGTGCTCTCACTATCTTCGGAGCCATGAGTTTACCGATGGGTGTTGCCGAACAGGGTGCACAAATCAATCGGTAGCAAGTACCAACAACACGGATGAGCTAAAAACATGAGATTTCATCCCGATGGTCCTTCCTTGCCAGACGTTCTTCTGGAGCGCTGTGATGCTGGTCGCGTTGTATTTCTATGCGGAGCTGGAGTTTCGTTCCCATCTGGGATGCCGACTTTTCTCGGCCTTGCTAGGTACGTCATAGAGTTCTTTGGTCCGTCAGCCGACTCGGAAATCATGGCTGCATTTCAGCCATGGCTCGACGGTCAATCTGCAGCGAATGTCCCCCTCGATCAAATCTTCAATCTCCTTCACCTTGAATACGGCAAGGATGAAGTTAACGCATTGGTCACGGAGCGGCTGAGTACCCCTCTAGAAGGCAAAGATCTTGGGCGCGAGCATCGTCTAATTAAGCGGATATCTTCGAGCTCGGCCGGTATGCCGCAGATTGTCACGACGAACTTCGACAAATTGTTTGAGATCGGGGGTGGCAGCGGGCATTTGGCCTTGCACGTTCCCCCAGCTTTTCCTGATCTGAACTTCGGTTCAAAGATCGAGGGAATCACATATCTCCACGGGAGACTGGTGGGGCCGGCTTCCGAAAGTCATCCCTACGTGTTGAGCAGCGCAGACTTTGGACGTGCGTACCTCTCTGAGGGATGGGCCACCAACTTCATCAAACACCTTCTTGAACGATATACCGTCGTTTTGGTCGGCTATCAGGCCGAAGACCCACCAATCAAGTATCTTCTTCAGGGCCTTAACCATGACGGTCAGTATGACAAATCTAGGCTCTATGCCTTTGATCGCGGTCTTCCCGAGGAGATTGAAGCCAAGTGGCGTGACCGTGGTGCTACCGCTATAGCCTATTCCGATCATTCGGATCTCTGGAAAAGCATGGAGGCTTGGGCAGATCGCGCTGACGATCCCCGGGGGTGGCGTGCTCGCATAATCGATAAGAGCAAGCAGAATCCGAAGGATCTCGCTCCCTATGAGCGTGGTCAGGTTGCTCATGTCCTTCGCTCAGTGCAGGGGGCGAGACTATTCTCGGAGGCTAATCCGACACCTCATCCAGAATGGGTTTGCGTAATGGATGCGAATGTCCGGTCGGGCAAGGAGAGTCGCAGCTATGGTAATGATGCAGAGGTCTTCGACCCCTCGGCCGCTTACGGACTCGATGACGATCTGAGAGACATATCTGACGATGATCACAGACAGGGTATCAATAACGACAATCTCTTAGTCTGGCGCGTCGAAGACGACAATCCACATGCATCTCATCGGCTGGGTGGCCGGCAGGCGGATGGTTTCGAGGCGGTGCCGATAAGGCTTGGCCATCTTATTAATTGGGTTGGTAAGTCCATTGACAGTCCTGTGCTGGCTTGGTGGGCCATTCGGCAGAAAGGATTGCATCCGCGACTACAGCAGCAGATCGAGTGGCAAGTAGAGCATTCGAGGGCTCTTGGAGAGCGTGCTCGTCATATCTGGAATCTCATCCTTGAACATCATCGAGACCCTCGCAGTCGTCAATGGGATGGCGAATGGTTCGACTTGAAGAGGCGGGTCGATGCGGAGGGGTGGACGGCGAGTGTCATGCGAGAATTACGCAGGGCTACAACACCACGGTTGAACATTAGTTCACCGTATGGATTGGGGCAGTCTAAGCCGCCATCGGTATCTTGGGACGAAGTCCATCTTCGTGACCTTGGTCAGTTCGAAGTGGTCTTTCTTGAAAGACACAATCAAGATTTCGACGTCTCGGATGACGTATTGCCACAAGCACTTCGCGTCCTGGAGGTTCAGCTCAACGTTGCATCTGGGCTATTAGTAGATATCGAGACCGTCTACTTTCGTGCACCGACCTGCTATCCGGGGCGTGAGGTCGATGGGAGAGAACAAATCACGCAAGCCGCAAAGATCATGGCTTGGTTTGTCCAGCTTTTTGATCGAATGGCCGCCATCTGGCCAGGGCTGGCGAGGGCGCATGCAGCGAGTTGGCCAGCGACGGACAGATTCTTCTTTCGAAAGCTAAAGTTGTATGCGTTCAACAAAGTGGGCATCTTCGACGCCAACCATATCGCCAAAGAAGTCTTGTCCTTGGATCAGCAGGCATTTTGGGATTCTGATGTTGTCCGTGAGCTTCTTTTCTTGCTGGCGGATCGGTGGACGGAGTTCTCTCAAGAGAATCGGGGCCAGCTTACCGACCGCATTCTTTGTGGTCCTGATCGGCCATCTCACTTGTCAGAGGAGGAGTTTCCTAGGTTGCGGAATGGTTTCGCCGCCCGGTATGCCCGATATCTCGAACTGCAGGGTTGCGAACTGGAGACAGATCGCAGTGAGCTGCTCGCAAGGATGATCATGGGCATTTCTGATTGGAGCGATGACTGGGCGAACTCCACGGTAGTCACAAGGGGCTCTCGAACGGGCTGGGTGGGTACGGACGAGAAGCCAGATTCCGTCTTGGACATTCCTGTGAACGAAGTAGTCTCCAGGGCAAGGGAGGACCTAGGGCGGGACTTTGGCAGCTTCACCGAGAAACGGCCCTTCACAGGTTTGGTGAAAGCCAATCCGCGTAAAGCGTTATCGGCGCTAACGATTGCTGGCAGGGCTGGCGACTATCCCCAGGCGTTCTGGTCGTCCATGATTAATGACCTTCCCGCAGACATTACGCCCAGGCTGAGACGCGTATTCCTGAACCGATTGGCGAGACTCCCGCATGCGGTTGTTGCTGATCTACGCCACGCTTTGAGTCGCTGGCTCGAACAAAAATTGGCCACGGTTCTTGAGTTTGATAATGATCTTGGTTGGACGGTCTACGATCACATTGTTGATGGCATCTTTAGTGGTGGAGAAGATGCAGCGAGGAGTGGCCTGGGCGAAGTCAGTCAGGGGGGTAAGGTCATTCAACAGTCCCGGCGCACGTTCGATCATGCGATCAACAGTCCCATTGGTATGTGTGCTCTGGCTCTTTTCGATGCGATGCCAGGAGAGGGGCGGGAGGCTCACTCACTAATTCCAGATCATATCAAGTCTCGTGTCGAGCGCCTCTTTACGGCGTCGGGTGAGGGTTCAGATCATGCGGTGTCGATAGCGAGTGCAAACCTTAACTGGCTCATGTTCGTTGACCCTGTTTGGACTGAAAGGCGTCTAGTTCCAATGTTGGCGTTCGAACATCAAGCTTCCGAGCCCGCTTGGAACGGGTTCCTTCGTAGCGATCAAGTGTGCTCGGACTCCTTGTTAGAGGTCATCAAACCGCTATTGCTTGATCTTTTTCCGTGGATCGAAGGGTTTTCGTGGGATCGTGATATGTCATTGGTGGCCGCCCAATGGCTGGGCTTCATGCGGTTGGCACATGCGAATGAATCGAGAGGTCTTTCATCGAGCGAAATGCGTTCGGTCATTCGAGCTATGTCCGACGGTACCCGGAATCGATTCATTTCCTGGTTAGTGAATGTTGGACAGGGCAACGAAAACGGCTGGGTCAAGCATGTCATTCCCTTAATCAACGAGGACTGGCCCAGAGAGCGTCGGTACAGAACATCTGCAGCGACGCGCGCTTGGATTAGCCTCCTTGATGATGCGGGCGATAGTTTCCCAGCTGTCTATGAATCGGTTAAAAAATTCTTGGTGCCGCTGGATGTGCAAGACCAGCTGTTCTACCGGTTCGCCCGGGAGTTCAATGACGAAACGCCGATCACCACTCTTTTTCCTGAGGCGGTGCTGGATTTGATGAGCAGAATTACGCCTCAGGTCCCCACCTTTACATCGTACGAATTGCCTAAGGTGCTGGCCCTGATTGCGGAAGCTGAGCAAGATTTGACCTCAGATCCACGCTATTTGCGTCTTATCGATCTTGTTGAGCGAAGCTAACCGGTGAGGTGTTCGAGCAGAAGGTCGCGGACACGTTCGCGGTCGGAGGGCGTCAACCCGAGCATTGCGCGTCGGGGATAGCGAATCTGAGGCTCGCCTTGCGCAGCACGGTCGCGTAGTCCTTCCTGGTGGACGCGCGCGATGCGCGCGACACGGCCAACGAAACCCACTTCGGCGGCATCGGCGGTACCGGACATACGTAGCCACTTCGCAGTGCGCAGCTTGGTGAACATCGCCGCGCGCCGCCGGATGGCCCCGCGCCGATCACGCAGCCGCGGCTTGCGTGGCACGAAGGGCGAGCCCTCCGCATCGTGCTGCGCGGCGATGCGCTGCTGTTGGGAGCGCCGCAGCTCCCGTGCGATGGTGACGGCCAGGGCACGCCGCTTAGGCGCCTCGAGCTTGGCCAGCAGCGCGCCGGCCCATCCTTCCCACTGCCGTAGCGGATCGGTGCTCACCACAGTGCCGTCGGATCCGCCGGCGGCGGGGCCGGATGCTCAAATCCCTCACCGCGACGCATCACCGGCTCAGTGATGTCCAACTGCATTTGCACGTCGGCCAGCTCGGCTGTCATCAGCTCGGCTTCGAACCGGATACCGTTGCGTCGGTTCTCGGTGCTCAGCAGGAGGTCCGGCTGCTCCACGGCGAGCCAGCGCAACACGGTGGCCGTGAGTGCGTCCATGTCGCCCGCGAAGTCCTGCACGATCACCGTCAACTGATAGGCGTATTCCCAACTCTCACCCGGTTCACCGGTAGCCACCACCGAGCCACGCTCGGCGAAGATCAGCAGCTTCTGCGGATCGAGGGCGAGATCCGGCAATCCCTTAATCAGGGCGTCGCGCAGGCTGCCAGGCTTATTCATCCGTCGCGGCTTCGCGATAGGGCGGCATCCGCAAGCGATCAATCAGCGCGTTGAGCTGGTCACGGATGGCGTGGCAGGTGCCGTAGTTGCCGGCGATGACACTGGCGGCGTCAGAGGCTGTAACGCCGGAGGCCTGCGCATCAGCAGGTCCGGGAGGGCCGGGCAGGTCGGCCGCGGCGGCGGCGTCGTGCAGGCGGACAAAGCCGACAGGCAAAGGAAAAGCAGCATCGGTGCTGGGGGTGACATAGCGGGGCGTCTCGCGCTGGATATCGTGGATGACTTGGCGGACCACACGCTCGCGGTCCACATACTTGGTGAGCACTCGAACGTCCGCGCGGGCCGCGCTGGCCTCGAAGCCCGCGATGACCGCTTGCGTTTGCGCCTTGGTCAGGTCGATGTCCAGTCGTTGGATGTGGTGGTGCTGCCAGAGCGCTACGCCAGCGGCCAGGGCGAGCAGGGCAAGCAAGACGACGAGAAGGTAGCGCATGGTCTACATCCCCACCCGGTTCGTCATCCAGCCGAACACGAACCGTCGCTGCGAACGGCTCCCCTCGGTGATATCGAGATAGCGTGCGCCCTGGGAGCTATTGATGCCCTTGAGCAGGGCGGTAGCACTCATGGGGCCACGCCAGCGCAGGAAGGTGCGGAGCGCGTCGAGCGTCTTGGTGCCTACTTGGCCATCGACCACCAGCTCCGCGTAACGCGTGCCGGTGTCGTTGAAGGCGTTGAGCCAGCGCTGCAGGAAGGTGGCGGCGATGGCCGGTCCCATGTTGACGCCGATGTCCACCAGCTTGGCACCTAGGTCCGGATCGATCGCCACCACTTCGCCGAAGCGCGGCGCGTCCACGTACCGCGTGCGGTAGATCGCGCGGGCGGTCGCTTCCGGTAGCGCGGCCATCGGACCGGTGTAGCCGTACGCGCGCGCCGTCGCCGCGGTGATGCCCCACCGGGTCTCGCCGCCGCGGTCGGCCGCGTCGTGGACGTAGCCACCTTCCACGTCGATCAGGTCCGACAGCAGGCGCTCGATGCGCTGTTCGGCGAGCGCGATCACCGGCGCACCCGACGATGCACGGCGCGCGCGGCGTCCCGCATGGCGCGGAGGGTATGCGCCAGGTCGCCACGGTGCCCGGTGAGCAGCACGGCCAGCGCGGCACATCCGAGCGCTTCCAGCGGCCCCGGCGGCGGTCGCACGCCGCATAGGAGCTTCACCGCCGTCATCAGACAACCGACCACCAGCAGCCAGGCCAACCAGGCCACGCCGCGGCGATGGGGCGAGCGGCCACGGCGGTACATGCCCAACTGCCAGGCGATGACCAGGCATGCGATCAGCTGGATCAGCGGCCAGGCGTTTGGGGTAATGAGCTGGGACATGGGTCAGGCTCCGCGCTTGGTGAACAGGGAGGAGAGATCGAGGGTCTTCACGCGCTCGATCGCTTGGGTGGCGACTGTCACGGCGACCGCGCCGCCGAGGAAGCCGGCCAGGCCGTTGCTTTGCAGCGGCAGCAACCCGCGCAACTCCGGCGCGCCGAAGTAACCCGCGGCGGTGCTTACCAGCAGATAGACGGCACGGCGCAGCGGCGGCAGGTCGCGCGCGCTGGTCACGTACAACGTGCCGCCAGCCAGCGCGCCCACCAGGGCGTCGCCATCGATGCCGGGTAGCATCGCGGTGGTGGCGGCTGTGGCGGTGATCGCGGCGGCGGTGAGATAAGCGCTGGCGGGTTCCGTCATCGTCAGTCCCATAGCTGTTGGGTGGGGAGGGTCGGTGTCGTCGTCGCGGCCGAGCGTTCCGGGAGCTGCACGACGGTGCCGGTGGGGAGGACGTGGCCGAGGTCGGCGAGGTCGCGATTGCGTTCGAGCACGGCTTCCACCACGCCCGTGGTCGCACCCAGCTCCCGCCAGCACAGCGCATCGACGGTGTCGCCTTGGAGCGAGCGCACCGCAGGCACTAGATCAGCTCCACGACGTTGCGCGCGCGGCCCAGGATGTCGGCCAGCGCCCATTGCGCGTTGCGCCGGAACTCGTCGGCCGCCGCGATTTCCGATTCGGCGCGGTGGTCGCCGGCACGAGTGGTATCCCAATCGCGGTAATGCTCGGCGAGGTCCGCCTGCACGCTGCAGGCAACGGCACGCAGGTAGCGCTGCACGAGCACCGACTTACCATCGATGGTCTCGTCCATGTCCGCGGCCGACACCCAGCCCTGTGCAATCTTCGTGGCGCGGAACGCGGCGAGCTGCGGATTGATGAACAGCACCGCGGCGACAGCGGCGGTGCGCAGGCGCGCCGCCGTGACGTTGCCGGTAAGGCGGGTGGAGGCGCGCAGGGTGCCGAGGTCGATATCGGGCCAGAAACCGTCGTTGCGGATCGGCGGGCCGTCGTCGGAGGGAGGGGTGGCGGCCGTGCCGCCGTTGCCAGTCAGGGTGCCCATAGGGGTCTCATCAAATGCGGCGGTGGACGGGTGGGTCGGTGTTCGCCCGTGGGCGACCCTCGCCACCCGTGCCGCCGCGGCGCCAGGGGGGAGGCTCAGGGGCCGCCTTGCGGCGGCGGTTCGGTGGCGGCGCTATCGCCGGGAAGGCGGCGCAGCTGGCGTTCCAGCTGCTCGATGTCTTTCTTGGCGCCGACCTTGTCGTGCAGCTCCACGGCGCGGCGCAGGTAAACCAGCGCTTCGCCGGGTTCGGTCTCGGCGAGCAGGCGGCCGAGTGCGAAGTGCAGCTTGGCGCGGACCTGGTCGGGCATGTCGTAGGGCAAGGTCACGTCCATGACCTCGCGCAGGACCGCCACGTCGAAGGGTTTGCCAGCGGTGTAGGCCTTGAGCGCTTGTTCGGCCGGTTCTTCGGCCACCAGCGTGGCGGTGGTGCGCTGGAAGCGGTCGGGCATCGACAGGTTGTGCGTCAGCACGTAGCGCGCGATGGGCAGCGCACCGGCGAAGTCGCCCACGTCGATACGCCAGCACAGCACATAACCGAGCACGTCGTCCTGCACACCCTGGCCGCCGGCCAAGACGCCGTCCACATAGGCTTCGTAGTCGGGCAGCAGCTCGCGCTTGACCTCGATCTTCCGCTCCACCGACTGCAGGAGTTTCAGACGGCGGCGGTCGGTGTCCAGCTTGGCGCGGATCAGGGCATGGGCTTGGGAGGTGGCGCTGTCCACCGCCGCGCCCGGCGCCGCTTTCGCGGTCGCCTGGGCCGCCTGCACGCGCATCAGATGTTCCATGGCGGGTGAGGGCATCCTGGCGGGCCTTACGGAGCCTGGGTCCAGTCGCCGAGCACGATGTTCTCGATCAACACCGCGCCGCGCAGACGCTCGATCACGTAGGCGTCGTTGCTGGACTGGTAGTCGGCGATACGGTCGTATTCCGGTTCGTCCTTGAGCAGGCGACGGCGGCCGCCGGTCTGGTAGTAGATCGACAGGTTGTCCGGTCGGCTGATCAGCAGCGACGTGCCAGGGAAGTACGGCAGACCCAGCGCGGTCAGGCCGCCCATCAGCTTCTGGCTCACCAGTACCTGGGTGGCCAGTTCGTCGGTGGCGCGCTGTTCCTGGTTGATCTTGGGGAAGTACTTGTCGTGCAGGAGCTTGCGGTTCACGTGCACGCGCAGGCCTGTGTCTTCCTGAAACCACGGGGCCAGAATCTGGATCGCGTCATAGACCAGGGCATCCAGATTGGCGTAGTGGCCGCCCGGGCCGATACGCACCTCACCGGCGCCGGCCTTGCCTTCCTTCATCACCTGCGCCGGCGCCTGCTCGCGCAGCACCTGCAGCCAGCCCTTATTGACGTCCTGCAGCAACGGATTCTTGTCGATGTCGGTATCGGCGGCCACGCTCGTGCCGTTCCAGCCGATCATCAGGCGGTCCAGCGCCTGCTGCTGGACCAGCTCACCCGCCACGCGCGGCTGGAAGTCGGGAAAGTGCGCCCAGGCATCCAGAGTGGCGTAGCGGATGGAGGTATCGAAGTTGGTCTGGAAGCACTCGTACGGCTTGGCGTCCAGGTCGTGCATTTCGCGCGGGTTGCGTCGCTTGCCGCCGCTGGTGTTCGTGCGGCTGGCCGACGGCCCCTTGATGCCGAGGCCCAGCTTCTCGCCGATCCGCTCGGTGACCGGCTGGACGTTGACCAGGCGCAGGTAGTCGCTGGACTCCTGGATACGGTTCTCCATGGTCTGCTGCACGGAGGGCTGCACATCGAATTTCTCGGTGGCACTCGGTACGTCGTTGAGCTTGGCGATCTGTGCGGCGAGGGCGTTGAAGGCCAAGCGGGTGTGTTTCTTCATGGGTGTCCTTTGGTATGGAGGGCGCAGGGGCGGCGATCAGAACTCGGTCAGCACCAGGCCGGGGCCGTTGGCCTGCGGGCGATTGGCGGCCGGCGCGGGCGTGGTGTGGAACTTTTGCTCGATGGCATCCAGGCGCTGGGTGAGTTCATCCACGCGCTGCTTGTGCTGCGCCACGATGGCGTCCACGGTCTGGAACATCTGCGCGGTCTGGGTGCTCTGCGTTTCGCCATGCTCGGCCACTTCTTCGATGGCGGCGGCCAGGTCGGTGAAGCGTGCGTCGTCGGATGCGTCTTTGCGGCGGAACATCTCGCGCACCTTCGCCAGCACGCTCGGCTTGGGCGCGTCCTCCGTGGTGAACTCGATCACCGTCTCGGTCGCTTCGCCGAAGACGTTGTCGGGGTGTTGCTTGCGTGCGGTGAGCGGACTGGACTCCGGATGCTGGGCCGTGAACTTGAGCATTTCCGTGCCCAGGCTGGCCGGCGTGTCGGTGACGGCCAGGCCGACCAGGTAGGCGCGCCCCGTGTCGGCGAATTTCGGCGACACCTCGGCGCTGGTGAACACCTTCTGCATGGAGCCGACCAGCTTCACCAGGTCATCGCTCGGCGTGATGGTGGCGAACAGTTCCAGCTTGCCCGTGGCGTTCTCGGTGGCATCCAACGCATCCACGAAGCCGTAGTTCTTGAACGGGCTGTCGGGCAGGGCGCTGCGGATGTGTTCGATGTTGATGCCGGCGCGGTACTTCGCCGGGTCATAGGTGGCGGCCATGTCCCTGATCCAACCGCGTTCGACCACGCGGCCATCGACGGTGGCGCCCTCGGTGAAGATGCGGAACTTCTTGGACTTCTTGGTCGGTGCCGGCATGGGTGGACCTCGGTGCAGATGATAGGAGTCGGTAGGCGGCCAGCATCGGGACGCACGCAAAGCGCGGCAATGCGCGCTTGTTCTGCACGCCATGCAACAGAACGAAGGCAGCGCGAAGCACTGACGGGGCGTCCCTACGCTGTCGCGCATGCTCATGCCGACGATGGACCCCCGACGACACGCGCGCAGCCTGTTCTTTCAAGGCTGGGGCGTAACCGAGATTGCGCAGCACCTGGTGCTGCCCCGCGCCACGGTGGAATCGTGGAAGCAGCGCGACGCATGGGCGTCCGCACGCTCCATCGATCGCGTGGAAATGCAGCTGGACGTGCGCCTGTGCCAGCTCATCATGAAAGAGCCCAAGAGCGGCGGCGATTACAAGGAAATCGATCTGCTCACGCGGCAGATTGAGCGCCTGGCGCGAGTGCGCCGCTACGAAGCGCCAGGCGGGCACGAAGGTGACCTCAACCCCGCCGTGGTCAACCGCAACGCCAAGCCGCGGCGCAAGCCGGTACGCAACGAGTACAGCCCGGAGCAGGCCGCGCGGCTACGGGAAGCCTTTCTCGATTCGCTGTTCGCCTACCAGCGCACCTGGCACGAACAAGGCCTGGAAAGGCGCATCCGCAACATCCTCAAGTCTCGCCAGATTGGTGCGACCTGGTACTTCGCTCGCGAAGCACTGGTCGATGCCATGGAGACGGGCAGGAACCAGATCTTCCTGTCGGCGAGCCGCGCGCAGGCGGACGTGTTCCGGCAGTACCTGGCGCAGTTCGCCAAAGATGCGGCCGAGATCGAGTTCAAGGGCGATCCGCTGATCCTGCCCAACGATGCCACGCTGTATTTCCTGGGGACCAACTCACGCACGGCGCAGAGCTATCACGGCAACCTGTACTTCGACGAATACTTCTGGGTCCACAGCTTCCAGACGCTGCGCAAGGTCGCGTCGGGCATGTCCAGCCACAAGAAGTGGCGGCAGACCTATTTCTCTACGCCGTCGTCCCTGACGCATGACGCTTACCCGTTCTGGTCGGGCGCGCAGTTCAACAAGGGGCGAGCGAAAGCCGACCGGGTCGATATCGATATCTCGCACGCGGCGCTCGCTACGGGCCTTTTTTGTGCGGATGGGCAGTGGCGCCAGATCGTGTCGGTGATCGACGCATTGGCCGGCGGCTGCGACCTCTTCGACATCGACCAACTGCGGCTGGAGTACGGCGATGACGAGTTCCAGCAGCTCTTCATGTGTGCGTTCATTGACGACAGCGCGTCGGTGTTCCCGTTCAACCTGGTCAAACGCTGCATGGTGGACAGCTGGGACATCTGGGACGACTTCCGCGTGTACGCGCCGCGGCCGGTCGGCGATGCCGAAGTATCCATTGGCTTCGATCCGTCGAAGGGCGCGGCGGGCGGCGATCCTTCTGGCTGCACGGTCAATGCGCTGCCCACGCGGCAGCGCGACCTGTTCCGCGTGCTGGAAAAGTTCCAATGGCCGGGGCAGGACTTCGATGCACAGGCCGGCAACATCAAGGAGCTGTGCGACCGCTATCGCGTCGTGGACATCGCCATCGACACCACCGGCATGGGCACCGGCGTCTATCAGCTGGTGAAGCAGTTCTTCCCGATGGCGCGGGCGATCCAGTACTCCCCGGAAACCAAAGCTCAGATGGTCATGAAGACCCAGGACGTCATGGGCAAGGGCCGCTTGGAGTGGGATGCCGGTTGGACCGATCTCGCCGCGGCCTTCATGGCCATCCGCAAGACGATGACGGCCAGCGGTCGCCATGTGACCTATGACGCCAGTCGCTCGGCAGACGTGGGGCACGCAGACCTCGCGTGGTCGGTCATGCACTCCCTCATTTACGAACCGCTGGAGGGCCGTGCGGCCCACAGCCACAACGTCATGGAGATTTTCTAATGAGCAAGCGCAAGCGCCGCGTGGAGCACCGCGAGATAATCAAGGACACTACGGCCGGTGGACGGTTCGAGGCGTTCACCTTCGGCGATCCGGAACCCATCGACCGGTCCAATCTTCTGGATTACGTGCAGGTATGGCACAACAGTCGATGGTATGAGCCACCGGTGAGTTTGACCGGTCTAGCCAACATGTTGCAGATTGCGCCGCATCACTCGTCGGCCATCTATGTGAAGCGGAACCTGCTGGTTTCTGCGTTCCAGCCGTCGCGCTACTTGTCGGTAGCCGAGTTCGAGGCGTTTGCCATGGACTATCTCACCTTTGGCCAGGCGTATCTGGAATGCGAGAAGGCGCTGTCGGGCAGGCTGCTGCGGACCAAGCACACACCGTCGCTATTCACCCGGCGCGGTGTGGAAGAGGGGGCGTTCTGGTTCGCGCCGCTGAACGGGCAGGCGTTCCAGTTCGAACGGCCGGTGGTGCAGATGAAGGCGCCGGATGTGCGGCAAGAGATCTATGGCATCCCCGAATACCTAAGTGCGCTGCATGCGGCGCAACTCAATCGCTCGGCCACGCTGTTCCGGCGCAAGTACTACGACAACGGGTCGCATGCGGGTTTCATCCTGTACATGACGGACCCGGCGCAGAATCCCGACGACGTGGACAACTTGCGGAAGGCGCTCAAAGGCGCGAAAGGGCCGGGGAATTTCCGCAATCTATTCATGTACGCGCCGAGCGGCAAGAAAGACGGCTTGCAGTTGATCCCGATCAGCGAGGTGGCGGCGAAAGATGACTTTGCGTCGATCAAGAATGCGAGCCGGGATGACATCCTTGCCGCGCATCGCGTGCCGCCGCAGCTGCTGGGGATGATTCCTACGAATGCCGGGGGCTTCGGCGACGTAGGCAAAGCGAGAGATGTGTTCAGAGAAAACGAAATCGAACCGATGATGGTTCGTATGCTCGGACTGAATGATGTTCTGGCAGCAAAAGTCTTTATTTTTAGATCATTCACGTAGAAGAGGGCGGCCGTTGGCCGCCCTCTTCTACGTGTCGATGCTGAATAAGTTAGCTAGGAGAAAGGCTTAATGGCTGCAGTCGAGTGGTCACCCCAATCGGCCAGACCAAATTGGTCTGTCGAGATGACTTAGTGAATCTTAATATCCGCACACGTGAGGCTCCTTAGTGACTTTGAGCTGCCTTTGCAATCCTGATTTTTTGAGTCAAAAGTTCAATCCCTTCCAGAAGAACCTCTCGCACTGCTTCTTTGTCATGCTTCGACAACTGGACCTTTTGCACATCAACTAACGGCGCAACTTCGCTTTGAGAGAATAGTCGGGAATACACCTCTAGATGAGATTCAAAAAACATTTTATCTTCACCGCCAAACGTGTGGTAAAGATCGGTCAGCAGATTCCATACATTTAGAGCGAAATCATCCTCAAGAACAACGCTCCCGTCCAATCCTTCAATAATGGAATCAAAATCAAAAAAACTCTCAACGTCAAACTTGGCATCAGGAAATACCTTTAGGGCTTCTTGCATCAGGCCATTTTTTCCGCTACACGAAAAAATTAAGCATCCATTATTCGTCAAGAAGAACTCATCGCCATCATCTAGGGAAACCCAGCCAAGCCAAATAGTCTCACCCCTTAAGGCAATCTCGACAGGAAATACTTCCATCTCTCCTCCTCAAATCATGTCTGGGTCTTGTCTCGGCGGATCGAATAATTGATGGAGTATGTCGAGCAAAGATGGCTTGGGTGTCTTCTGAAAACTTGAGTTACCCCATTTACTAATTTTACTCAAATTAGATCCGGGGCCTTTGCCTGGCTCTTGTCCTCTTTCGGCACATACCCGTCTGGCGAATTCATTGGGCGTTTCACCGTTTTTTGGAACGAAGCCACGCGCCCAATCTGGCACGTCATTTTTCATCTTGCTTCCGCTGCTCGTGCGCGGAGATATTCGCGTTTGAGGCCGCTCAGCCCAAGGAATCTTACTGTTATCGGAACCAATGACGCGGGTGAGTGGTTCAAGCCACGGCGCCGGCCTCATGAGTACTTCTTGCAGCCCAAGAGGATCGACGTGGTCAATCGGATCTCCATTAACATAGGAATACGTAGACAGGCCAGGCTCGATACCCAACGGATCGCTTTGAGCGTAACGCCCACCAGCCGGATCGTAGTGTCGTTGAACGTTGTAGTGCAGGCCCGATTCGGCATCGTAGTACTGGCCCGGGAAGCGCAAGTTGAGGACCATTCCAGAAGTTGAAGGAGGTTTCTCGCCAAACGAATTTACCGGATAGCCCCACTGCCAAACCGCGGATCCCGTGCCGTCAGTGACTGTACGTGGCGTGCCCAGGGCGTCTGCGTGCACATAGCTCACAGTGCTGATGGTGCCATTCGTATCCACCATCGCCACAGGCAAGTTGTCTAGCCAGACATAGCTGCGGCTAGTCGTACCGTACTCGCCGATGAGCTGGCTGCCTTCATCGTAGGCGAAGCGCTGATTGGCTGTGGCCGCCTTGGCCACGCGCTCGCCGATGGCGTTGTAGACATAGTTGGCAACGGTCTGCCCGTTCCGCTGCACCACCGCCATGCGATTGCGGTCGTCGTAGCCGTAGCCGAAGGTGTCGCCACCGGTTGAGCTACCCGTGGTGTTGCCGTTGGCATCGTACGTCCGAGCACTGCTGCCGATACTGGTCAACCAGTGCGTGCCCGTCTGATAGCCATACGCGCCGGTCGCCAGGCCATTGCTCGCCTTGCTGAGGCGGTCGCCCGTCTTGTTGTAGGTGTAGGCCTCAACGGCTTGGCCTTGGGCATCCTTGAGGCCCGTGAGGCGATACAGCGGGTCGTAGCTGTAGGTCTCGATCGCCGGATTGGCGCCCGACGCATTACCCAGCGCCGTGATGTTGCCCATCGCGTCGCGGGCGAAGTGCAGGTTGAGGGCCGGACTGACGACGTCTGTCACGGCGTAGTTGGCATCGTAGGTGCGCGTGATGGTCTGGCCGTTGCCCAGCGTGTAGCTGAGGATCGGGCCGAACGGCAGGTAGGTGACGTTGGTGACGACGTTGCCGGCACCGGCACCACCGGTGCCCGGCGTCAGCACGGTCACAGCGTTGATGCGGCCCGCTCCGTCACGGCCGTACTGGGTCGCCGTGCCATCCGGCGCATGGATGCTCGCCAGGCGATCGGCCAGGGTATAGGTGTAGCTGACCGTGTCGACGTTCGTGCCTTGGGTCTGGCGCTTCGTCACTACATTGCCGCGAGCGTCGTAGCAATAGACCGTCGTGACGGCGGTTTCCACCAGGCTGGTCAGGCGACCGACCGGATAGGAGCCTACGCAGCCGGTGACGCTGTCCGCCTCGTCGTAGCGGTAGCTGATGTTCTCGGCGCTGGTCGGATAGGTCGTGGCCGTGATGCGGTTCAATGCGTCGTAGGTGCTATGGCTGACAACGTTGCGCGCATCCGTGGCCTGGATACGGTTGCCGGCGGCGTCATAGACAAAGCTCGACGTCCCCGTGTCGGGGCTATGCACCGCCGTGGCGTTACCTAAGCCGTCATAGTCGTAAGTGGTGTTGAGACCGTCCGGGTCGCTCACGCCCTGCAACTCATCGCGCGGACCGTAAGCAAACACGCTCTGGGTGTTCTGCGTGGCAGTGTCGGTGCCGTTGTAGTTGTCGAGAGTGCTGACCAGGCGATTGAGGGCGTCGTAGCCCTGCTTGCGCTGGATCCCTAAGGCATCGGCGCTGCGCACCAGGTTGCCGTTGGCGTCGTAGCTGTCGGTAAAGCTGGCATCAAACACCGCGCGGTTGAGGCCGTCCTTGATGCCGGTCAGCTGGCCCAGCGTGTTGTAGCTGCGGGCCAGGGAACGGCGCAGGGTATTGCTGGCGTCGAAGGTTTCCTCCTTGGTCTTGTTGCCCGCGCCGTCCAGCGTGTAGTGAATGCGGTTGCCCAGGGCATCGGTGATGTCGGTGAGGCGATGGGCGGCATCGTAGGTGTAGGTGACCTGGACGCCGTCCGGATCGGTCACCGAGGCGACAGCACCATACGGCGTGTAGCCGATCTGGGTGGTGGCGTCGTTTGACGAGGGCGTGCCGTCGGCGTTGGCGCGGACGGTACGGGTCAGCAGCCAGCCACGCGCGTGATAGGTCGAATCGGTCACGACGCCGTTGGTGTCGCGGACCCGGACCACCCGACCGTTCTTGTCGTAGGCCACCATCGTGCTGACATGGCCCAAAGCATCGGTCACTTGATAGAGATCGCCGGCCCGGTGGCAGGCGCCACCGGCCGTGCCGCAGCCGGACTCATCGGCGCTCATGTAGTAGCTGTAATGCGCCGTGCTGGTGACGTCCGTACGAGGACCGGTCACGCTCAGCAACAAGCCAACGATGGGACACTGCGTGCCATCCACCGCACTGCAATAGGCATACGTCCAGCGGCTCACGCCGGCAGGCGTCGATCCTGTAGCGGCACAGGCGTAGCTGCCAGCCACCGAAGCATCGATCTCGCAACGGGCAAGCACTTGACCGGTGCTGTTGTAAACCCAGCTGGAGCTGCTGACCACACTGTTATTGGCGTCACTGACCGTGCGCGTCAGAGGGACGCGCAGAGCGGTATTCCACGTAAAGTTTGTGGTCCTCTGCGTCGCTGTCCCCACGCCATCGACCTTCTGCTGCAGCATCCCTGTCGCGTCGAAGCTGTAGTTGGTGGTGACACCATTCCAATCCTGAGTCGTCTTCAGGAAACCCTTGGCGTCATAGGTCATGTTCTGACCCATGCAGTCGCGGCAGACCGGGCCGCTCACCGACACCAGGCGAGTGCCGCCGACAATGGTCTGAAAGTTGTAGGTGCGCTGGGCGCCGAGATTGTCCGTCAGCGTCGTTGCGTTACCGCTGTAGACCAGCGTGCTGGTATCGACGTTGCCGGCCAATGCACTGGCAGTGGCCGCTCCAGTGGTGTTGTCGTAAGTCCAGGTGGCATAGGTCTGCTGATTTTCATCGACCCATGCGGTCAAAGCCCTTGGGAAATTAGCGTTCTCGTACTTGTAGCCCACGGAACTGCCATCGGCATAGCCGACCGAAGCAAGGCTTCCCAGCGGCTCGTAGCCGTACTTCACCCATGTGCCATCCGGCAGCGTGAGCTGGCTCAGCTGTCCGTTGTAGTCGTAGGTAAACGAAAGCACGCGCCCCTGGCTGTCCGTCACGGTATTGACCGAGGCGACATCGCTGTCACTGCTGGTGTTGTAGGTCAGCGTCCGGGTGTAGCCATCGCGCCCCACGATCTGTTGCAGATTGCCGCTAGCATCGTAACTTTCAACGTCTCCGTTCTCGGCGGTGAGCGCATAACCGCTGGAGTTCATCACAAGAGCGATCTTGCTCTGTCCGTACGAGACGCAGGTGCCGGGCTTGCAAGAGAAATGATAGGAAGCCCCATCGGGACGAAGCACCGTCACGCCGATGCCCGCATCAGCGATACCTCCGACCATGACCTGCGCCGTGCCGGTATTCAGAATCGGAACGACGCTCCCATTGGAGAGCATGCATTGATCGCTCCCAAGGTACGTGGCGGTTACTCCGGTATAGGCGCTGTTACCTGCGGTTCCACCGAGGCCCTGTGCAATATCCGTCATGCCCTGCACACAGGCCGCGGCCGCCGACGAATACACCGAGGACGTCGACGAGCCATCGTCAGCAACGACGTTCGGACGCATCGAGCCCCTGCTTATAGGATAAAGATGTCTTCCGGCGTATTCGTTCTGCCAACCCGTCACTCCGACGTCAGGCAGCGATGGATTGCTGTTGTAGTGGCGGGCGAACGTCAGCCTGCCGTCGCCGCTAATGAAGTCCAGGGCTGACTCCGTCATATTTCCCGTGCCCACCTCGATTGGATGGGCCGTAGCGACGCGGCCTTGATCGCAATCGCAGTCGCCGCCACTCGCCGGGGGCCTCGGCAAGGCCAAGAAGTAGCCTGCTTCGCAGTACCAGTTGCCGTAGTACTTGTCGTAAACCCATGACGTGGTGTTGTCGCAGGTGTACACGTCGTATACGCCCTGCATGAACCAATCTGCCTTCCCATTGGAATAAGTGCAGAGGGAGCCGGCAGCCATTTCACGCGTGTATTGATGCGCGCTGTAATGCGAATTGGGGTAAGGCTGCATCCGCCACCCAGTCGCTACACAAGTCGGACTTCCATAGGGCGCGGTCGATGTGGCGGCGGCCTGCAAAAAGGACTTTGCGTCAGCTTCCGACCATTTGACGTAATTGTGATAGTTGCCGTACGCCAAGGCATTCCAGTTCTGAGCGTGCACAGAAGGTGCCAGGACGAGCAGGCAGCAAAGCAGCGCAAATAACCAACGCTTCATACACAGTTCCCTTGAAGTGTCGAGTCCAAGCAAAGACGCAATGTCTTGGTTTTTTCGTGACCAGCAACTGAGGCCGCTTCGGCCGAGGTGGCCGCCGACCCGATGCATATAAGTACGAAGCATTGAGGTTCGCGTCGAGGTGACGCTCAAATCCGGTCCGTCCATGGCTTTCCCCTAGGCGCCTGGCGGCGCGTCTGTCCCTAGCCGATGTTCAATGTGGTGACCTAATGATCGTGGCATAGATATTTGTCGCCCGCACCAGGCGACGGACAGCCTACGAAGTCCCATTCTCAAGTACGGAGACAGGCCGACGATCCCGGCGCGACTCAGATTGGCATCGCTTAATGTCGAGCATCTGACATAGAGGGTGCTTGCAGTGGCCCTCCGGGGCGCAGCTCAGAACGTCGGTTTGAGGGCGCTCCCACGCAGCATCGGCCGCGCACTGCAGTCCAAAGCATGCGTTTCGTCCGTATGAAAATAGTGGCGCGGCCATTGCGGTTGGTCAAGATTTGACCAGCTAACGCTCGTCACCCTCGGCGCGCGCGGTCGTCCCCCCTCCTCGCCTGCGCACTTCGCCCCTCATTTTTGATGCGATTGATGCGATAGCGCCCGGTCGCGGTTTACGAGGCGTGGTGGCCGGTTTCAAGCAGGCGCTACGTGATGCGGATTGATGCGCGCTAGGGCTGAATCTATGACCTCACGGGCGATCAAAGGCCAAGCACAGGATCTCGCGGCCACCATGGGCAATGCGCATCTGTCCGCGATACTGCGGGGTTTTGGAACAGGTGAGAAGGCGGTGCGTCTTTGTCTTGCCGGGCATCGGAAGGTCGCGGCGGAACGCGGCGAGTTGCGTATCGATCAGATTGATGGCCAGCACATCCGTGCCGCGGCCGTAGTCCTTGGCCGCGCCGATGTCGAGGAGCTGGTCAATCACGTGCCATAGCTCGCGCACCTCGGCGGAGTTCCCATTGGGAGCCTGTTCGTATATGGCGTGGCGGACGGCAGGCGCCACTTTCAGGTGCAGCCACCGAGCTACGTCGTCAGCGAGGCGGTAACCGGCAACGCTCACGACCGACCAAAGTCCGTCGTCGTCTGTCCAGGATGTGCCCTCTATCTCCTGTGCCGAAAGGCGTAAGCGCTGCGGGTGACACGAGCCCACAAAAGCCACTGCATCCTCAAGCGAAGGTCGGCCTAACAAGGCGCATAGGTCGGCTAGGTCGTACCAGGCCGTCCCGTCGATCAGTTGGACCCGGAGCGGGTGCTGGTTGTATGCGAAAGCCAGCTGGGTAACGTCCATGCAAACCCCTTTTGAGGAAAGGCCATCGGCAAAGTGTAACGGTCTGCGGAATGGCCGGAAAACACAGCCTAAGCCATTGAGTCAAAGGCGAAAGGAGGTTTGTAACAAACGCGTAACCAGGCGCAACAGGCGGCATAACGCCATGATTTATATAGATGGTGTTGTTACATCCTTCTTTGTAACAACGTTACTGCCTGTTACTCGATTGTTACGATTGAGGATTGTTTAATTTTCAAATGAAATCAGTAACTTGCTGTGAATTTCTTTCCCTGTTACAGGCGTTACGCTTTTCCGATGGGGGCGCTCCTTTTGGAGTCCCTATTAATAAAGAATAGAGGATATCTGCGGGCCGTCGTCCGATGTTCGTACGGCAGGCAAGCCATCCCTTCCTTGCCTGCCCGGGGCATCACGCCAAGGGCTGCCTGATCGCTGCCTTCAGCTCTTCCAGTTGTCCACGTAATTGCACGGCCATCATGGTCATGAGCGTATGGACATGATCGGAAACGACAACCCCGGCTTGAATGCCGGCCGCTAGGCTTGCGCCTAGCGTCTCGATTGCGTCCACGTACTCCATGGCGCGGTCGAGGGTGACGATGATGCTGCTGTCTTTCATGTGCTACTCCTGCCAACAACGTTTCCCCCGCCTTCCCTATCGGCAAGAGCGGAGAGATTCACAGTCGTGTGCAAAAGAATGAACGGCCTGGTTAGACGGCAGGCCCGGTCGATCGGATCACCCCGACGCACGGGGGGCGGTTGCGCCGGCTCCCGTATCGCTATCGGTGAGACGCAATAGTGGCACTTTGAGAGGGTCAAGCGACCGGCAGAGCTTCGATGGGTACACTGCGCCTCAGTCGAGGCGCAGTGTACCCATCGAAGCTGAGGTCGACATAAGTATTTGATATTTATGTATTTCTATTTGCCGCGGATAGACCGAAAGCTATACATCAAGTCGCACCATGTGCGGCCGATGAACTTTAGGCAACATGACGTCGGAATTTAGGAACCAGCTCACTTGATAGTCACTCTAAATAACGCAACGTACGTAGTCGTGACAAATTGCATTTGCGCAAGTGCGCGGTTTCAGGCTAAGTGCGCTTAGAAAGGGTTGATAAGATTTCAATCGCATGTTGCGAAACAGTGGATTCGTCACTAAACTGTTGGGTCAATTTTCGGGTATCGGCGGAACCCGAACGTATATGAACTCCGCCGCCAGGGGGTACAGGTGCTGAGATGATGGAGAACGAGATGAACGCGAAGGCACGGTTGCAGGCTCTCGAAGCCGCGCTCCGTAAGCGCGGCGTCGTGGACGTGAAATTCTTTTTCACGAAAAATGGTGGCTCGTTGTCCGAGCTGGCCACGGATGCTGCTGACGTTTTGCAGGCCATCCTGGAAGGTCGCACGCGCAAGTTCACCGGTCTCAATGACATGAAGGCGCCGGCGTAATATCGCGCCTCATTGCGTTCTGCATATATTAAGGACACCGCCACGCTCGGTGTCCTTTTTTATTTAAGGGGGGGGAGGATGATTTTTCAGCCATCGGATGTGCGTCAGTGCTTGGACAAGGCGCGTGAAATTTACGACCTCTATAAGCAGCAGGAATTGTGCGGTGGTGGGTGGTGGCGGTCGACTGATGGTCTTCGCGACCTCATGGCCAAGTACCTAGGTAAGGACGTCCGGGTCGAGTATCTCGACATGGACAAGAATTCTTACATGGCCACTTATCTTGCCGTTGATGATCCGGGAACCGGCAAGCAATGGTTCGAGATCTATTTGTTAAACGGGTTGACCGAGCACGAGGAGCGTTTCGCGCTTTGCAAAGAGCTGTTTCACGTTCTTTTAGATGATGCGGACTGTCGTATTTCAGACGTCTTTGGCCATCTGGAGGAAGTGGCTGCAACATTCCCCGTGTACGACTCCAACCCAAATCGCGCGGCTGCGTGGGAGGTATTGGCTCAGGCCGCAGCGATGGAGTTCATGTTTAGCTATGCTGAGCGCGAGGCTTTTCTGGCGAACGCGAAGGCGAACGCAAACGGGGGCCCAGACTACTCAGAAGCTGCAGCGCGTTTCGGGGTTCCCCAGACCATGGTTGAGGAATATTGTTCCGCCGGCCATATGCGCTTCTTTCACGCTTATAGGTAAGCCCGCGGCTTTACGCTCGCGGTAGCGCAGTTTGCCTGCCGGATGCTGGGCAGGCTCAAGATTAGGGGCGTCACGGATGAAGCCACATATGTTCCTGGCGCTGCTTCGACCGTATCGGCCGCGACCCGAATGGGCAAATTATCTAGATTTGGTCTGGGCTGCGTTCGCCGTAATTTTTCTCGTGGCTAGTTTCGGGGCGTGGCTCTGGCGGCAGCATCAACAGTCAAAGGCGAACAAGCACGCCGCGCTTAATAGGGTGCGTGCTAAGCGGCGAGGACGCTAGCCGTGATTAGCTCCCTGATGTTGGCTTCTATGGTCGATCGAAAGTCGCGTTATCTTTAGTGGAATAATCTTCGCCCTTAAAAAAACGCCGAGGTCGGAAGGTCAAGACCTAAATTTTTGCGACCTTTCTAATATTTCTTCGGCAATCCTAAGGGCTCCGTCAATCGCTTGCTTGGCGTTTGCACTTAGCTGCGTATGGCAGCTAAGGACTGCTCCATCTGGAAGCTGATTCGCCATGATCTGCGCTGCGATCTGTGCACGCATCTTTTGATGCTCGGTCATCGCGACACTCATATGAATCCCTCTACTGGTGGAGGGTAAATTGATACTACGGCTGTGCGGATTAAGCTAGTCGACTCTGTTGAAAATTAAGCGGCAAAGCACGGTCGAAAGCGGGCTGATGCCGGCAAGTTGTAGAAAATTGACGGATCTAAGTTATTGATGCGAACGCAGAAGCGAATAGACTGTTAATCAGGGGGTCGTTGGTTCGAGTCCAACATCGGGCGCCAGATACTGCAAGGGCTGCGAGCAATCGCGGCCCTTTGCTTTTGTCTGCTGTCGATGGGCGGAATGCGTTCCAGCCTGGCTCGGCACGGCTTGTGCTGGGCTTCGGGGCGCGGAATGTCTCTTCGACGTTGGAGTGGCTCGTTATCGCTGCTTCAACGAGCCACGGGTGCATGCTGCGCCATCAGTTCCACCATCCAATCGATGAAAACGCGAAGCTTTGCGCTTACATGCCGGTTGGGCGCGAACGCCAGATAGAGCGGCATCGGGTCCATGTGCCAGGCGCCGAACAGTGGCACCAGGTCGCCTCTGGCCACGGACTCCTTGGCCATGTAGCGAGGCAGCCACAGCACGCCAAGCCCGACGAGACCGGCTTCGAGATATGCATTGCCATCGTCGACGGACAAGACGCAACGTCCCTGGACTCGTACGGCTTCGCCGCCTTTGCGCATGACATAGGGAAGGGCCTTGCCGCTGCGCGACCACAGGTAGCCAACGACGCGGTGGTGTGTGTCTTCCAGCTCGCGCGGATGTGAGGGCTCGCCCGCGCGCTCGAGGTAACTCGGCGCGGCGTACACCCCGAGCGGCAGATCTCCGATATGCCGCGCCTTCAGGGACAGGGAGGTGAGTTCGCCGCCGCGCACGACGCAATCGACGTTCTCGCCGATGATATCGACCATGCGATCGCTCACGCCCAAGTCCAGCCGCAGGTCGGGATAGCGCGCATGAAAAGCAGGAAGGGCCGGCACAAGAATCATGCGAGCCAGCGGACTGGGCACGTCCACCCGCAACCTGCCCCTTGGCAGTGCCGATGCCTTGGAAAGGCTGCTCTCGGTATCTTCCAGATCGGCCAGCAGCCGGATCGCGCGTTCGTAATACGCGACGCCATCGGCGGTGGCGTTGACTTTGCGCGTGGTCCGGTTGAGGAGCTTCACGCGCAGTCTGGCCTCCAGCTGTTGCACCAGCTGGGTCACGCTGGTCTTGCTCAAGTCCAGGGTCTGCGCCGCCCTGGTGAAGCTGCCGGTCTCCACGACACGGACGAACGCCTGCATCGCATCGAATCGGTCCATGGCTGCTCCACGCGGCGAGGAATTGTTTGGATTCTACAAACAGTGCCGACGGGAATGCCCGGTTTATCGGGGCCGCGCGGCTGCCTAGAGTGCGCCTCATCGTTTCGATCATTGATGGAGATGGATCCATGGCAACACGCGACGTCGTTTTTCCCTCCGGCCGTCGAGCGCTTTATGAGCGCAACCGCTACTCCCCGGCTGTTCGCTCGAACGGCTTCCTGTTCGTTTCGGGGCAGGTCGGGAGCCGCGACGACGGTACGCCCGAGCCGGACCTGGAGCGGCAGGTCGAGCTGGCGTTCGAGCATCTGAATGAGGTACTGGCGGCGGCCGGATGCACGTTCGAGGACGTGATCGACGTAACCGTCTATCTGGTCGATCCTGCATCGACATTTGAGAAGGTCTGGGGCGTCGTGCCGGCGTATTGGGGTAGTGCACCTTACCCGGCGCTGACGGCGGTCGGTGTGACCTGGCTTTATGGGTTCCAGTTCGAAATCAAGGCGATAGCGAAATTGCCTGCTGGTTAGGGTCCGCTCGAGCAGGAGTTGTCTTCCGCGAGGCCCTGCAGCAAGGCGGGACCTCGTGCTTTGCGCATGCCCGCCATCGCTGCGCGCCGCGCCTTACCCGCTTCCGCATAGACGCAATTCCGCCGGCGTGCCCTTATCGCCGCGTACACGGCCGGCGTTTGAGACTTTCACGCTCAGCGCGCGGCTGTCGTCGCCGCGGTGGCAGATCAGCAAGGTGACATTGCTGCCGCCGGCCGAGCCGTCGGGCTGGAACTGCACGCTGCGCCGCCCCTGCGCGCTGCGGATGCGCAGTTGCCTGGACGGATTGCTGCGGCGAAGGCCGGGCGCGCCCTCGAGCTGGCCGGATCGCTCGCCGCGCAGGCCGACCAGCCAGTCGCCGCCCCAGTCGGCCTCGTCGCTGCAATGCTCGCCGTCGCGCGTGGGACAGGCGAGCGCGACCCGGCCGGCCTGGACCGCGAGCGTGCGGGCATGGTTGAGCACGGCGATCAGCTCGGTCTGCGCCAGGCGCAGTTCGCCGCTCGCCGCCAGGCGACGCAGCGAGGGCAGGCCGATGCAGGCGAGCACGGCCGCGATGGCGACGACCAGGATCTGCTCGACCAGGGTCGTGCCCCGCGGCGGGATGCGGCATGTCGGGCGGTTCGGCACGCAAGGCTCTCCAGATGAACCGCCACCATGCTAGACAGGCCGCCGCCTCGCGCCTGCCGGTCTTTCACGCGCATTCCTGTAAGAGCCTGCTGACACAGCCTGTCAGCAGGGGCGATTTAAAATGCTGCTACGCGACCGCATGTGACTGCCATGACCGACCGTTTCGAACTCGTCTCCCCCTACCAGCCCGCCGGCGACCAGCCCCAGGCCATCGAGCGCCTGGTCAAAGGCTTCGATGCCGGCCTGGCCTCGCAGACCCTGCTCGGCGTCACCGGCTCGGGCAAGACCTTCACCATCGCCAACGTGATCCAGCAGGTGCAGCGGCCGACCATCGTGATGGCGCACAACAAGACGCTGGCCGCGCAGTTGTACGGTGAGTTCAAGGAGTTCTTCCCGCACAACGCGGTGGAGTACTTCGTCAGCTACTACGACTACTACCAGCCCGAGGCCTACGTGGTCGCGTCCGATACCTTCATCGAGAAGGACGCCTCGATCAACGAGCATATCGAGCAGATGCGCCTGGCCGCGACCAAGGCGCTGCTGTCGCGCAAGGACTCGCTGATCGTGGCCACGGTGTCGGCGATCTACGGTCTGGGCGATCCGGAGGATTATCTCTCGCTGCGCCTGATCCTGGCGCGCGGCGAGCGCATCGAGCAGCGCGCGCTGATCCGGCAGCTCACCGAGCTGCAGTACACCCGCAACGAGCTGGAACTGCGCCGCGGCACCTACCGCGTGCGCGGCGAGATCATCGATGTGTTCCCGGCCGAATCGGAAACCGAGGCGCTGCGCATCGAACTGTTCGACGGCGAGGTGGAAAACCTCTCGCTGTTCGACCCGCTCACCGGCGAGACCATCCGCAAGGTGCCGCGCTACACGGTGTACCCGCGCACGCACTACGCCAGCACGCGCGAGAGCGTGCTCAACGCGATCGAGACCATCAAGGTCGAGCTGAAGGATCGCCTGGAATATCTGTACAAGGAGAACAAGCTGGTCGAGGCGCAGCGCCTGGACCAGCGCACGCGCTTCGACCTGGAGATGATGGCCGAGGTGGGCTACTGCCAGGGCATCGAGAACTACTCGCGCCATCTCACCCGGCGCGGCGCCGGCGAGCCGCCGCCGACGCTGTTCGACTACCTGCCGGCGGATGCGCTGCTGGTGGTCGACGAATCGCACGTGACCATCCCGCAGCTCGGCGCCATGTACAAGGGCGACCGCTCGCGCAAGGAAAACCTGGTGGAGTACGGCTTCCGCCTGCCGTCGGCGATGGACAACCGTCCGTTGCGTTTCGAGGAATGGGAGCGCCGCGCGCCGCGCACCATCTATGTGTCGGCGACGCCGGGCAAGTACGAGATGGGGAAATCCGACGACTCGGTGGTCGAGCTGGTGGTGCGCCCGACCGGCCTGATCGATCCCGAGGTGGAGGTACGCTCGGTGCGCACCCAGGTCGACGACCTGCTCGGCCAGATCCGCGATCGCGTGGCGATGGGCGACCGCGTGCTGGTCACCACGCTGACCAAGCGCATGGCGGAGAACCTCACCGAATACCTGAGCGAGCACAACGTCAAGGTGCGCTACCTGCATTCGGATATCGAGACGGTGGAGCGCGTGGAAATCATCCGCGACCTGCGCCTGGGCGAGTTCGACGTGCTGGTGGGCATCAACCTGCTGCGCGAAGGCCTGGACATGCCCGAGGTCTCGCTGGTGGCGATCCTGGACGCCGACAAGGAAGGCTTCCTGCGCTCCACCGGCTCGCTGATCCAGACCATCGGCCGCGCCGCGCGCAACGTGCGCGGCAAGGCCATTCTCTACGCCGACAACATCACCCGCTCCATGCAGGCGGCGATGGACGAGACGGCGCGCCGCCGCGAGAAGCAGGTGGCCTACAACGAGGAGCACGGCATCGTCCCGCAGTCGGTGGTGCGCCGCATCGCCGACATCATGGAGGGCGCGCGCAGCGCGGTGCCGACCCGCGGGCGCGGCGGCAGGGGCGCGAAGGCCGCGGCGGTAGCGGAGCAGGGGGCGGACTACAAGGCGCTCAGCCCCGACCAGGCCAGCGCCATGATCAAGAAGCTCGAGGCCCAGATGTACAAGCACGCCGAGAACCTGGAATTCGAGGACGCGGCCCGCCTACGCGACCAGATCCACCAGCTGCGCGAGAAGGCCCTGCGCTGAACCGGCGGCGGGCAGTTGTGGCTGCCGGGTGGCTCGTGTATGCTACGCGGCTCGCGCCGTCCTGCGGCGCGACTTCGGGCGGTTAGCTCAGCGGTAGAGCACTTCCTTGACATGGAAGGGGTCACAAGTTCGATCCTTGTACCGCCCACCAATTTGCAACCCGTTGATCCAGCGGGGCTAAGAGGGGAATCCGAAAGGGTTCCTCTTTTTGTTTGCCCTCAAAGAACATTCACAAAATAGCCCCCTCATTCACAGCACGCAATGTGCACGTGATGGGGTCGTGTCTGACGTACACAGCATCGGGTGTGAATGCTTGGCCCTAAGTAGGCATCAGGCTTGGAGATGCCCCTTCCTTGTCAGGATAGTTGCCCATGTCATGGGTCTTCGGCTCTGCCTCAGCATCTACCGCTGAGCTAACCAATCCTCAGATACGAACACCCCCTCCTTCTCCCGAGACGCCGGCTTAGCCCATCAGGGAGCCTGCCTCTTATAGTTATTTTTGTTATGGGTTGCCATTGTGTGAACTCCTTTGCTGTGAACGGGAGTTCTTTGGGGGCCAGGTCTACCAAGCTCTTCCCTTAGTTCAAGGGTTGCCTTGACATGGAAGGGGTCACAAGTTCGATCCTTGTACCGCCCACCATTTACCGACAGAAACGGCGCGATCTTCAGATCGCGCCGTTTCTGCTTATGGCGGCGGGCCAGCCGCCCCATCGGCGCTCCCTGCTCAAGAAGCATTGAGATTGCTTGATCGCCGCGGTGCGCGCGGCCTTGCCTGCGCACCGCGCGCAGCTTCATTCACATTCGTTTGAGATTACCCGCGGGCTCCCGAGCCCGCCCGGACAATGCGCGGCCTTCCCAGCCACGACCTCTGTCCCCGGAATCTCTCATGAAGATCGAACTGTCCAGTCCGATGCTCCAGGCCATGCTCGGCACCCGCGCGGGCATGGTTCCCGGCGTGGCGGAACAGGCTGAGGCCTCGGCCGGTCCCGGTTTCGCGCAGACCATGAAGTCCGCGATCGACCAGGTCGATGCGCAACAGCATGCCGCCAGCGACAAGACCGCTGCCGTCGAAAGCGGCCAGAGCGACGACCTGATCGGCGCCATGCTCAGCAGCCAAGAAGCCGGCCTGTCGTTCTCGATGATGATGCAGGTGCGCAACAAGCCGGTATTGGTATCCACGCGCATGCTGTAGTTGCCGGGTGGCAGGCCGAGTTTTTCGGGGTCGATGTCGAAATCGACTTCGCCGGCTTCCTGCGGGCCCAGGTCGATCGGATGTTCCACGCCATCGGGGCCGGTCAATACCAGCTTGGTATCGCTGGCGCTGTCGTTCAGCACGAAGCCGCCCTTGACGGGCTGATCGCCAAGCGCTACCGAGTCGGTGGCGACCATCACCTGCGAGCCGACCTGCGAGCCGAGCGTGACCACCAGCATGCTTTCCTGCATCGCGGCGGCGGCCGCGTTGATGCTGGCCATCGACTGCATCGCTTCGACCTGGCTGAGCTGGGCGAACTGGGTGACGAACTGGCCTGCTTCCATGGGCGCCAGCGGATCCTGGTTCTGGATCTGCGCCGCCAGCAAGGTGGTGAACATGTCGGAGATGGACGAGTTGCCGTTGTTGCCGCCAGCGGCGCCGGGATCGGCTGCGCTGTTCTGGTTGGCCGGCGCGGTGGCGTTGCGATGGAGCGATTTGTCGATCAGCATAGTCAGCCTTGCCCCATCTTCAGCAGTTCCTGTTGCAGGCCGTTCACGCGGGCCATCACTTCGAGATTGGTCGAGAACGCGCGCGAAGCGGACATCATGTCGGTCATTTCCTCGACCGGATTGACGTTCGAGTCGTAGACCATGCCCTGCTCGTCGGCCATCGGATGATCGGGTTCGTAGCGGGCATTCAGCGGCTCGTTGCTGCTGACGACATCCAGCACCTGTACGCGCGCGCCACTGCCCTGGAGCACGGATTGGAATACCGGTTTGCGCGCGCGATAGGCGCTGCTCTCGGTGCCGGTGGTTTCCGCATTGGCGAGGTTGCTGGCCACGGTATTCAGGCGCACGGTCTGTGCGCTCATGGCGGAACCGGCGATCTGGGCGATGCTTCTGAATGTCACGGTCAGCTGTTCCCGTTGATGGCTGCCGAAAGACCTTTCAGTTTCATATTGAGAAAGGTCAGGCTGGTCTGGAAATCGATGGCGTTCTGCGCGAACTCGGCCTGTTCGGCGGCGAGATCCACGGTGTTGCCGTCCTGCGAGGCGCTGCCGGGCACGCGGTACTTGAGCCGGTCCGAAGCAAACTCCAACGCTTGCGCATCGCCTTGCGCGGCCTCGCGCAGGCTCGCGCGGAAATCGATGTCGTGCGCCAGGTAACCCGGCGTGCTTTCGTTGGCGAGATTGGATGCGATCACTTCGGCGCGCTCCGCGCGGAGCTTCAGTGCGGCCGGATGCACGCCAAGCGCTTGTTCAAGACTCAATCCCATCGCGGGACCCTCGGTGTCGAATACGAAGGCGGCGATGGTAGGAGCGGCTCCATCGCCGCTTGAGAAATCTAAAGACACCTTGAGCGGCGCGTGCGCATGGGCGCACGCATAATGCGTCGCCGCGCTGGCGCGGCAGGATGGAGATGAATGGATGGTTGCCTGGTATCTACGGCGCGGCGTGCTGTTGGCTTTGCCGCTGCTGGTTCCGCTGCATGTGCGCGCCGGCGAAGTCGATGGTGTGGTGGCGAATGCCGCGCGCAGCTGGTTGGTCGATTGGGTCCGGCAGAAGGCGTGGCCGGATCCGCGCATCGATGTGGTGGTGCTTGCGCAGCGCCGTCCGGCACCGCAATGCGGGCAGTCGCTGCAGATCGTGCCGATCGATGTTTCGCAACCGGCGAAATTGCGCTTTTCCGCGCGTTGCCCGGACGGAATGGCGCAAACCTATACGGTGCGCGCGGCGGTGCATACCAAGGCGCTCGCCGTATCCATGGCGCAGCCCGCCGGCGAGCCGATCGGCAAGGGCGATCTGCAGCTTGCGGATGTCGACCTGGCGCTCATGCCGGATGCCACGCTCGACCCCGGCGAGATCGCCGGCCGTGTCAGCCAGCGGCCGCTGCGTGCGGGGCAGGTGGTGCAGGTGCGTTTCCTGAAAGCTGCGGCCGGTGTGCGCCGCGGCCAGCTGGTCGAGATCGTGTCGCGCCAGCAGCAGTTCCGGATCAGCGCGCAGGGCACGGCGATGGAGCGGGGCGAAGGCGGCGCGCTGGTGCGCGTGCGCAACGGAGCGAGCGGAAAGCTGATTACGGCCCGGGTGATGGGGCCGGGCGTGGTGGAGCCGGCCGGAGCCGGCGCACCGGCAGCCGGCGATTGAGGCGCGCGGCGTGTGGCCGCAAGCACTGACGATGCGGCGCGGATCGACGTACCATCGCGCGGTTCGCCGCCGCCGACTGGAACGACCATGACCTACCTGTGGATCAAGAGCCTGCACCTGCTGTTCGTGATGGCCTGGGTGGCCTCGATCTTCTATCTGCCGCGGATCCTGGTGAACATCGCCGAGGCCGGCAGCGAGCCGGCGACCAAGGCGCGGCTGGAACTGATGGGGACGCGCCTGTACCGCTTCGGCCACAACATGTTCGGCATGGCGCTGCTGTTCGGCGCCACGCTGTGGCAGGGCTGGCGCTTGTTCCCGGGCACGCTGCCGAACTTCGGCCAGGCCGAATGGCTGTACGCCAAGCTCACCCTGGTGCTGCTGCTGCTGGTCTATTACGTGTGGACCGGCCGGCTGGTGAAGCGCAGCGCCAAGGGCGGTGCGCTGCCCAGCGCGAAGACACTGCGCCTGATGAACGAGCTGCCGGTGTTCGTGTTGCTCGGCATCATCTTCCTGGTGATCGCCAAGCCGTTCTGAGCAGGGTCATGCGTAGGTTGGGGTGAGCGCAGCGAACCCCAACGTGCGCCGGTTGTTTCAGGGCAGGTGGTGATATTCGCGGTACCACGCGACGAAGCGCCGCACGCCTTCCTCGATCGAGGTGTTCGGCGCGTAGCCGACGTCGCGGCGCAGCGCGGAGACATCGGCCCAGGTGTCAGGCACATCGCCCGGCTGCATCGGCAGCAGGCGCTTTTCCACGCTGCGGCCGAGGTTCTGCTCCATCAGCTCGATGAAGCGCAGCAGCTGCACCGGCTGGTCGTTGCCGATGTTGTAGACGCGGTACGGCGCCTGCGAGCTGCCCGGGTTCGGCTGCTCGACGTCATGGGACGGATCGGGCTGGGCGACGTGGTCCAGCGTGCGGATCACGCCTTCGACGATGTCGTCGATATAAGTGAAGTCGCGGCTGTGATTGCCGAAGTTGAACACGTCGATCGGCTCGCCGCGGCTGATGCGGTCGGCGAACAGCATCGGCGACATGTCCGGGCGGCCCCAGGGGCCATATACCGTGAAAAAACGCAGGCCGGTGGTCGGCAGGCCGAACAGATGGCTGTAGGTATGCGCCATCAGCTCGTTGGCCTTCTTGCTGGCGGCGTACAGGCTGACCGGGTGGTCGACCGGGTCTTCCACCGAGAACGGCAATTTGCGGTTGGCGCCGTAGACCGAGCTGGACGAGGCGTAGACCAGGTGCTCCACCGCGTGATGCCGGCAGGCTTCCAGGATGTGGGTGAAGCCGACCAGGTTGCTGCGCACGTAGGACTGCGGGTTCTTCAGCGAATAGCGCACGCCGGCCTGGGCGGCCAGGTTGACCACGCGCTGGGGCTGGAAGCTGGCGAAAGCCTGTTCGACTGCCTCGCCGTCGGCCAGGTCGGCACGCTGGTGCGTGTAGCGGGGGTGCCCGGCGAACCGTGCCAGGCGGGCTTCCTTCAACGCCGGGTCGTAGTAGTCGTTGTGGTTGTCGATGCCATGGACCTCGTCGCCGCGGGCGAGCAGGCGCTCGGCGAGGGCGGAGCCGACAAAGCCGGCGGTGCCGGTGACCAGGATGCGCATGGGGCTGTACTCGGAGTGGATGCGGCGAATTCTATCGGCAGCGGCGTTTCGGACACCCGCCGAATTGACGCCGGAGCGGCGCTAAAGTAGCGTTCTCTACTTCTTATCGATCGGAACCAAGGTGGCCCGCGTCCAAAGCGCCGGCCGAGCGTGCGACATGACGACTACCAAGCGCCAACGCTGATTCCGCCACGCCTTGTGATTCCGCAAAAAGGCGCTAGGCGCCTTTTTTGTTACCCAGAGCATCGTTCCCCATGATCCAGATCACGCTACCCGACGGCAGCAAGCGCCCCTTCGACCATCCCGTCACGGTGCAGGACGTGGCCGCCTCCATCGGCGCCGGCCTGGCCAAGGCCACCCTGGCCGGCAAGGTGGACGGCAAGCTGGTCGACGCCAGCTATCCCATCGCGCAGGACGCCAGCCTCGAGATCGTCACCGAGAAGAGCCCCGAGGCGCTGGAGATCCTGCGCCATTCCACCGCGCACCTGCTGGCGCAGGCCGTGCAGCGCCTGTATCCCGGCGCGCAGGTCACCATCGGCCCGGTGATCGACAACGGCTTCTATTACGACTTCGCCTACGAGCGTCCCTTCACGCCGGACGACCTGGCCAGGATCGAAGAGGAAATGCACAAGATCGTGCAGGAAGCGCTGCCGGTGACGCGCAGCGTGAAGTCGCGCGACGACGCGGTGTCGTTTTTCCGCGGCATCGGCGAGGAGTACAAGGCCGAGATCATCGAAAGCATTCCGGCCAATGAAGAGCTCTCGCTGTACACGCAGGGCGAATTCACCGACCTGTGCCGCGGCCCGCACGTGCCCAACACCGGCAAGCTGCGCGCTTTCAAGCTGATGAAGGTAGCCGGCGCGTATTGGCGCGGCGATTCCAACAACGCGATGCTGACGCGCGTGTACGGCACGGCCTGGCTCAACGACAAGGACCTCAAGGCCTACCTGCACCAGCTGGAAGAGGCCGAGAAGCGCGACCACCGCAAGATCGGCAAGGCGCTGGACCTGTTCCACCAGCAGGAAGAAGCGCCGGGCATGGTGTTCTGGCATCCGAACGGCTGGGCCATCTGGCAGGCGGTGGAGCAGTATGTGCGCGGCGTGTACCGCTCCAGCGGCTACCAGGAAGTGCGCGGCCCGCAGATCATGGACGTGAGCCTGTGGAAGAAGTCAGGCCACTGGGACAACTACCAGGAAAACATGTTCTTCACCGAGTCGGAGAAGCGCACCTACGCGCTCAAGCCGATGAACTGCCCCGGCCACGTGCAGATCTTCAACACCAGCCTGCACAGCTACCGCGACCTGCCGGTGCGCTACGGCGAGTTCGGCGGCTGCCACCGCAACGAGCCGTCCGGCGCGCTGCACGGGATCATGCGCGTGCGCGCCTTCACCCAGGACGACGGTCACATCTTCTGCACGGAAGAGCAGATCGAATCCGAGGTCACGGCCTTCCACCAGCAGGCGATGAAGGTGTACGGGGACTTCGGTTTCGAGGACATCGCGCTCAAGATCGCGCTGCGCCCGGACAAGCGCATCGGCAGCGACGCCGTGTGGGACCGTGCCGAGGACGCGCTGCGCGCGGCCCTGCGCTCGGCCGGGGTGGAATGGCAGGAGCTGCCGGGCGAGGGCGCCTTCTACGGCCCCAAGATCGAGTACCACATGAAGGACTCGATCGGCCGCGGCTGGCAGGTCGGCACCATGCAGGTGGATTTCATGATGCCCGAGCGCCTGGGCGCCGAGTACGTGGACGAGCACAGCCAGCGCCGCCATCCGGTGATGCTGCACCGGGCCATCGTGGGCTCGATGGAGCGCTTCATCGGCATCCTGATCGAGCACCACGCCGGCCACCTGCCGGCCTGGCTGGCCCCGGTCCAGGCCCAGGTGTTCAGCATCACCGACGCCCAGGCCGACTACGTGCGCGAGGTCACGCAAGCCCTTGTCGGCAAAGGTTTCAGAGTCAAGGCGGATTTGCGCAACGAAAAGGTCGGCTATAAAATCCGCGAACATACGTTGCAAAAGGTCCCGTACCTGCTCGTGGTC
>Ga0207667_10000266_pt1 | contig 72382 bp, 73 predicted proteins | sample KBSCornC52_FD_184301 | JGI IMG/M metagenome (GOLD analysis project Ga0207667, IMG submission 184301) | Corn rhizosphere microbial communities from Kellogg Biological Station, Michigan, USA - KBS Corn C5-2 (SPAdes) (version 2) | ecosystem: Host-associated > Plants > Roots > Rhizosphere > Soil ... | reverse complement strand
GGCCACTTAGGCAGAAAATCAGATGGGCCGCCCGGTTTGAAAGTTATTTGGACGGGATACCGGCGACTGATAGACGCCGTAAAAACCTACCAAATCCTGAACCCTCAAAATTTGGGTAAGGGGTAGCTACGCAGTAGAGAGGGGGTGGTCAAGCGGAGCGATGACCGGGGGTGAGTCAACCGGGTCGCATTCATAGCCGGCAACCCCGCTCGCATAGTTAACTCACCCCGCCTGGCTTCGCCGGCACCCCTCTCTGCTGCGCAAAGAGGGGAACTCCTGTATTTTTTTCTTTTCTCTTTTTCTTTTCTCTTCTTTTCCCTCCCCTCCTATACGCAATAGAGAGGGGAGGTCAAGCGAAGTGAAGACCGGGGTGAGTCAGCCGGGTCGCGTTCATAACCCACAACCCCGGCGGCGAATTCAAAATCAACTTTCGCCTAAAGACGGTTAACATGACCTTAGTTAACGGTATAGCCATTAGTTCAGTTAACATATTAGTCAACTTATATAACATAATTTTAATGCGTCTGGCACTTTTTACAAAAAGCTTTTGATAACAAAAAAATCGTCCTATATTTGCATTCCTTTTTGGAATAGGTAACTATCCTAAGAAGATTGCCCGATAGTATAAAGGTAGTACGACGGTTTTTGGTACCGTTTGTCTAGGTTCGAATCCTGGTCGGGCAACAGCAAAAGGATTTCGGATTTCGGATGTTTGATTTCGGATTTACTCCGGGGGCGATATTTGAAGTCCGAAATTGTTTTTTAGTATAGTAACAAATTTAAAATTCCGAAATCGAAATTCCGAATTCCGAAATCAAACGATGCCTTTACAGTTTAACCCCGTTAAGTTATTTGCAGGCTCCGGTACCACGGTACTGGCGGCAAATATTGCTGCTGCTTATGGCAAGGAGCTGGGGGATGTTGTGGTATCGAAGTTCAGCGATGGCGAGTTTCAGCCGCATTTCAACGAATCGGTGCGCGGCTGCGATGTGTTTTTAATACAAAGCACCAACCCGCCCACCGATAACCTGATGGAGCTACTGATGATGACTGATGCGGCGCGCCGCGCATCGGCCCATTATGTAACCGCTGTAATCCCCTATTTTGGGCTGGCCAGGCAGGACAGGAAAGATAAACCGCGCGTTGCTATAGGTTCAAAACTGGTAGCTAATATTTTGGTGGCGGCAGGCATAAACCGTATAATGACGATGGACCTGCACGCGGCGCAGATCCAGGGATTTTTTGATATCCCGGTTGACCACCTCGATGCTTCGGTAATATTTGTGCCATATATAAAGAGCCTCGGCCTGGGTAATTTAACTATCGCTTCGCCTGATATGGGCGGCTCGTACAGGGCGCGTACTTTCGCAAAATTTTTTAACGCTGAAGTGGTTATCTGCGATAAGCGCCGTAAACGGGCAAATGAAATAGAGGCAATGACCCTGATCGGCGATGTAACCGACCAGGATATAGTGCTGATAGACGACATATGCGATACCGCCGGCACATTATCAAAAGCTGCCGGATTAATTATGGAGCGCGGCGCTCGCAGCGTACGCGCTGTTTGTACGCACCCGGTATTATCAGGCAAGGCTTATGAAACGCTTGAAAATTCGGTTTTAACCGAACTGATAGTTACCGATACGATACCGCTGAAGTACACAAGCAGTAAAATAAGGGTATTAAGCACCGCCGACCTGTTTGCCAAAGCGATAATGAACGTGAACGAACACGGCTCGATAAGCCAGTTGTTCCGGGTAGATTGAGTGGGGAAAGTCCATGGTCCATGGTCGATAGTCCATGGCAGGCACTGGGAAGTCCATGGCAAATTTTTGAAATGAATACAAATAAGCCATGGTCTATGGACCATGGACTAAAACAATAAATAATACATACAATTACCATGGTCTATGGACCATCGACCATGGACTAAAAACAAACAAATGAAATCAATTGCTATTAGCGGTTCTCCAAGAGAGAACGTAGGGAAACGAGACGCTAAAGAACTGCGTTACAAGGCACAGGTGCCTGCAGTGCTTTACGGTGGGCCAACCCAAACCCACTTTGCAGTGTCCGCAGCTGATTTGAAAGCCGTAGTTTATACGCCGGTTGTTCATTTCATCGATCTGGAAATTGCAGGCGTAAAATCACAGGCCATTATCAAAGACCTTCAGTTTCACCCATTGACCGAACAGATCATCCATGTTGACTTCTTATTGCTGGACGACAAGAAGCCGATCACAATGGAGATCCCTGTTAAATTAACCGGAACTTCGCCGGGTGTGAAAACTGGCGGTAAGCTGGTACAGAAATTAAGGAAACTTCGTGTAAAAGCGCTGCCCAAAGACCACCTGGATACCATCGACGTAAGCATCGACGAACTTGAAGTTGGTAAATCGGTCAAGGTTTCTGACATAAAGGTAGATAAGTTGGTTATTACTAATGCCAAAGAAGATACCGTTGTATCGGTAACTACTTCACGTGCACTGCGTCAGGCTGAGCAGGATGCAGCAAAGAAATAGCCCAATAGCCCCCTGACCCCTAAAGGGGGAACCATGCGGGTTAACGATTTACAGCGGTAGGCTTTGCTTATCGCTGTTTTTATTTTAATTAATAACTTCGCATTTTGAATACTGCTTAGTAAATGGTCATATTATTAGTCGGAAAAAGTTGGCTATGAACCATGAACCATGAACCATGAACTAAATAATGAACTATCTCATCGCCGGACTTGGAAACATAGGGCCCGAATATGCCGACACGCGGCATAACATCGGTTTTATGATATTGGATGAACTGGCTAAGCAGGAAAGCGCCAAATTTTACAATGAACGCCTGGCTTATTATACCGAAGTTAAACACAAAGGCCGCACGCTCTTTTTAATAAAACCTACTACCTACATGAACAATAGCGGCAAAGCGGTTAGCTATTGGATGAAAACACTGAAGATACCCGCCGAAAATATCCTCGTCGTCGCCGACGAAATTGCCCTGCCTTTTGGCACTTTGCGCTTAAAGCCGAAAGGAAGTGCAGCCGGCCATAACGGGCTGAAAAGTGTCGAGGCTACCCTGGGCCACAATGAATACGCCCGGTTGCGTTTTGGCGTGGGCAGCGATTTCCCAAAAGGCCGCCAGGTTGATTATGTGCTGAATGGTTTTGATAAAGAGGAATTGTCTGAGCTTCCGATCCTGATAGAACGCGCCATCGAAATGATAAAAAGTTTCGCTGCGATAGGGGCCGAGCTGACCATGACACGATACAACAAGTAATCAGTACAGCTGCTAAAATTGGTGCAAATAGCTGATTTTAAAGATTAAATGATCCTCCGTTTGGATTTGAGTCGCCATATTGTTGACAACATTATTTACACCGCGGTTGTAGATAAGGTAACAGTAGGAAAGCGGCGAAAATTCCCACGACAGCCGCAGATTATAATTATCAGCATTATTCAGCGAGTTTTTTTGATAAAGCCCTGTAAGCTGCAGCCGGGGGTTAAGCGCAAAGCGGGCCCTTAAAATGTACAGGTTAACTGTCTCGGTGGTTTTTTGTTCGCCCACTCCTTTTAAATAATTAAGGTTATACTCCCCTGTTAACGAAATATTCGGAATAGGCGCAAATTGAAGCTGCCAGTCGCCGGCGTTGATATGGCCATTGTAGTATGAACCCGTGCGGTAATGAAAATTTACGTTGACAGTCTTCGAGGGATCGGACTGGAAATAAAAATTCTGCTCAAAATAATTATAGTCGCCGGGAGCAATGGTTACGCCGAGGGGCTGAAAAATGTCGGTTAAATGCTGTCTTATGGGGTTTATTGAATATCCCAGGTAAGCCCCGCTTTTAAAAGGGAGCGATATTGGAAATATCGGCAGGTCGAACTCCGAAAATTTGCCGGTTGATGCGGTATAATAGAGCTCGGGCAATATTCCGGGCATATAGGTAAGCAATACTTTTTTAAATGGTAAAAGATCGCCCCGGTAAAAGTACATGATCCAGGGCGTGGAGCCTATGATATCCTTGCGGGATACAAAGCCGCTTTGCGGGTCAAAATCCCTGGTAATTAAAGACTCCGTCCACCTGATGTTCCATTGGTTGGTTGAGTAACCATAATTGACGATGCCGCCAAAACCTTGTTTCCCGGTACTTGTGGTATAAGCGTGGGTAAGCACCGTGTTAAACGAACTTGATTCGCCCAAACGGAAAAAAGCGTCTGCCGTTGTCTCAATATTCGATCCGCCGGGTTGATTTTTGACGGTGACAAGGCCGCCGATCCTATCCTGGCTTCCAAAGTTTTCAGACACACGGCCAATAAAAAAATTTGTGCCGGGCCTATCATTGTAACTTCCCTGCCTGATGGCTATCGCCCCGGCATTTAATGTAGATGAGCGATAAACATACCGGCCGCCTGCCACAATAGGAATCGGGTGGCCACTGGTATCAAGACCTATTTGCCTGCTAAAAAACGGCTGGAACACGAGGCTGCCCCCTGAATTATCCGCATTCGGATTAACCCCCACCCCGAACAGGGACGCATTTTCGAGAAAGAACTGCCGCTTTTCCGGAAAGAACACGGAGAAGCGACTGATATTATTTACCTGCACGTCGGCATCAGCCTGGGCAAAATCGGTATGCGCAGTGAGGTCAAGAACGGAATTTGAATTGATAGCCCATTTCAGGTCGCCGCCGATTTTCACGCTGGTGTTATGCGATGGCTGTCCGGGGCCAAAGTTGCTGTAGTGGTCGTAAGAAGTTAAAAAATATGGGGTAACCTGGATATTCGTAGCCGGTGGTGGTGGCTTCAAATTGGTGAGCAAGCCGGCGTAGTCCATGTGGGTGACAAAAAAAACGCGCGGGTACGGTGAAAAAGCGCTGATCTCGTTGGTCAGCCGCCTGTTGCGGTATAGGTTAAAACCCCAGCTTTGAACAGTGTCGGCAGTTTTGGGATAGCGCAGCGTTTTCCAGGGTAAGGCAATTTCGGCGGTCCAACCCGTATCTGTACGGTTTGTGCGCACTTTCCAAAGGCCGTTCCAGTCAACATCATAATACAAATCGTCAAAAGCCAACAAATCGCGTTGCACACCATAGGCATTGGTTGCAAACACCATGGCGTTTCTTTTATCATTGAAGGCATCAAAAGCGAGGCTTACCAGGTCGTGTTTGGTTTCATCAAAGTCGCGGATGAAATCGGTTGCCCTTATTGCACTTTTCCCCAGCGGGTCCTTGCAAATGACACCGAAGTATAAATATTTTTGATTGTACAGCACCTTCACAAGGGTTTCATAATTGGGGGCCTTGCCCTGGTAGGGCTCTATTTGTATAAACCGCGGAGATGGGGCCGCCAAATTCCATTCGGGTTCGCTGAGCAGCCCATCGACGTTGATATAGCCGGAGACTTTTACAGCTCTTATCGTCCGCCGGGCGGAATCAGGCTTAAAAAAAACAGCATCCTGGGCAAAAATGGCTGATGAAATGAACAGAAGCCCGAGGATAATAATTATAACGATTTTTCTCATGCCCAAATAAATGGCCTGGCAAAATCATTTTTTTATGTTTTAGACAAGGAATAAATACGTGGCCGTGGAGAATGCCTCCGGGTGGTCAAACGGCGTTGACGGCTTTAAAGCGCCCGTTGAAGGCGGCCTATGCTTGCTGCGTCGAAAAAACATTAATTAAGCCTGCAAAACGTCCAATTTTGTAAAAGGATATTTAAAAACGCATTTATGAAACGGCTACAGTTATTAATTACATTACTGGTATTAGCATTTAGCGGCAGTCCGGCCTTCGCGCAATTCACGCAATCTCAAATGATAAACGAATGGCAGCGGGCAAAGGCCTATACAAAAGAATACCTCGACGCGATGCCCGAAGACGGCTATAGCTTTAAACTGACACCGGAGATCCGATCCTTCGCGCAACAAATGCTCCACCTGGCTGATGCCAATTATTTATTTGGTTCAATGGGCAGCGGTAAACCCAGTCCGCTCGGGCATACGCTTCCCGCACACAATATGCTCGAAAAATCAAACGCGCGAACAAAGGAAGCAACCACAAAAGCGGCGATGGATAGTTATGATTTTGTTATCAATGCCTTGCAACAGATACCGCCCGATCAATGGCAGCAAAGCATAAAATTCGGTAAAGCCGATATTACTCGGGCCGGCTTATTTGGCAAAGGCTTTGAGCATCAAACGCATCACCGCGGCCAGGCCACCATTTACCTTCGCTTAAAAGGGGTAACGCCGCCGGCGGAAAAGCTGCTTTAACGCGTCAGGAGACCCTGGAATTAAACATTAAATGACCAATCATATGAAAAAGTTAGCCCTCTTATTCGTGTTAACGACATTGCTGTTTGCGGATAATGCTGCATTCGCACAATTTACCCAACCGCAAATGATTGCCGAGTGGCAGCGGGCAAAGGCATATACCAAAGAGTACCTGGACGCGATGCCAGAAGACGGTTATAGCTTTAAGCCAACGTCCGAGATACGCTCATTTGCTGAGCAAATGCTTCACCTGGCTTCGACAAATTATTTTTTTGCTTCAGCCGCAAGCGGAAAATCAAACCCGGCAGGGCAAACGGCTTTGGAAAGAACGGTTTCGCCTACAAAGGAAACCGTTACAAAAGTAGTAATGGATAGTTATGACTTTATGATCGGCGCGCTGCAAAGCATGGCGCCCGGTAAAATGGACGAGATGGCCAAAGGAAAATTTCACGGTGTTGAACTGTCAAATGCCAATTTATTCGGCAAAGCTTTTGAGCATCAAACTCATCACCGGGGCCAGACTACTATTTACCTGCGGTTAAAAGGCATAACACCGCCGGCAGAAAGGCTGTTCTAAGCATGGGGGTGGAGAGCCAGGGACCAAGAGACAGGAACCAAGAGAACAGAACCAAGAGCCAAGAATCAAGAGCCAAGAACCAAGAGCCAAGAACCAAGAGAAAAAAACCGGGCATCAAGAGCCGGGGTTGAAAGATTAATGGTAGAAAGCTGGGATCGGCTAGAAAAAATGTATCACGGTGGCTTTGACCGGTAGGCCGGAAAGGTCATCCTTCTTTTGTCTCGATTCCTGTCGTGCTTCTTTCCCGCGAATAATTAAATTTGTAACATGGCCATTAACCGGCAAATCAATTATAAGCGTGTTTTAAGGCACTTGCTGTTTTGGCTGGCATATACGCTGTATCAAATACTGCAGCAGCTTTGGGAAAATATGGACGAGTTTTCGTTCCGGCTGCGCCCGCAGTTGATAACCAACATCCCCATAGATATCGTATTTGTTTACATCAACCTGTACGTGCTAATGCCGGCGTTTTATTATAAGCGACGGTATATTCAATACGGGCTTATGCTGATATTGTTGCTGTTTGCCGATGGCATTTTGTCGAGGTTTTTTACCTGGGCGGTATGGGTCAATTGGGATAAATTGCATAGCCCGGCGGAGTATTTAACGGAAAATAAGCATTTTTTTATTCCGGTGAGGATATTGCGGAACGCGGTGCAAACCTATCCGGTCATCGCAGTTACCATGCTGATCAAACTGATGGACAACTCTTTTAAACAGGAAAAACAAATGCTCGCTATTGAAAAGGAAAAGTTTTCGGCTGAGCTGGACCTGTTAAAAGCACAGATCAACCCGCATTTCTTTTTCAATACCCTCAATAGCCTATATGCGCTCACGCTAAAAGGATCGAAACAAGCATCAAATGTAGTGCTTCGCCTTTCGGGCCTGATGCACTACATGCTTTACGAGGCAAGTGCAAACAAGGTATTACTGCGGGATGAGATCAAATACCTGGAAAATTATATTTCCATTGAGCAAATACGCTTCGCCGAAAGGCTCGAGCTTTCCTTCCAATATTCCGGCGAAATTGACGGAAAGCTGATAGCGCCGCTGCTGCTGCTTCCCTTCGTTGAAAATGCCTTTAAACATGGCATCGAGGATAATTCGGGATGGATAACCATTAATCTGAAAGTGGTTGGAACACGGCTCTACTTAAAGGTGGAGAACAGTTGCACGGCTGTTTCAAAACAAAAAGGAAAGGGCGTAGGACTAAGCAACGTGAGAAGGAGGCTTGAGCTTACCTACCCGGACAAACATGAACTGGCTATAAACCAAACAGCCGGCGCCTTTGAGGCGGAACTGCAGATTGACCTATGAAAAAAATTGAATGTATAATCGCCGATGACGAACGCCTTGCCCGGGAGGTGATCGAGGGCTATATAGCCAAGATCGAACGGCTTCAACTGACGGCTGCATGTTCGAACGGGATCGAAGTATTTAACACACTAAAGACCAAGGCTGCCGACCTCTTATTTTTGGATATCCAAATGCCCCACCTAACCGGCATTGAATTACTGCGGACACTAAAAAATCCCCCGGCAGTTATTATTACGACAGCGTTCCGTGAATTTGCCATTGAAGGGTATGAACTGAACGTGATAGATTATTTACTTAAACCCATTTCGTTCGAGCGGTTTTTAAAGGCGATTGACCGGTACGAATTATTGATAAACCCAACATCAGTCAAAACTACATCCGCGCCCAGCCATAAAACAGACGACGGCAAGGCTTTTATCTATGTAAAATCAGACAAAAAGATGGTTAGGGTAATGCTCAAGGACTTGCTTTACATAGAAGGCTTAAAAGATTACGTTAAAATACATACTACCGCCGGATCCATCATCACCTATCAAACCTTAACCTATTTTGAAGAGAAACTCTCCAACGACCAGTTTCTTCGTATCCATCGCTCCTATATCGTTTCGTTTGCGCATATTACAGCTTATTCGGCCACGCAGGTCGAGATCGGCAGGGCAGCGGTACCTATTGGAAGCTCCTACGCGAAGGATGTAATGAAAACGCTGAATTCCTGAGCTGCCGATGCGTTACATCAAGTACGATTTCAAGGCGGCACGCGGTCGGATTTTCGGACCTTCCTGGCTTTCGGACTAACCTTTTAGTTAAAATATGTTAAAAGGTGTTAAATCTTTGACAGTCAGTGTAACGACTTTATCCTATCCGCGGTCATTAAACAAATTTTTTTTATGAAGCGACTATTACTGATCGTATTTTGCTGCTGCATATCGGCCGCTGTATTGGGGCAAGCGCAGCCTCCGCCTTTGACCGTTAAAGGAGCCGTTATCGATTCGGCAAATAATAAGCCGCTCGGCTATGTAACGGTTACTTTGCAGGATGCCAAAACAAACCAATCAATAAAGGCAGGGCTGTCAAAAGACGACGGCAGCTTTCAGCTGAAAGCCCCCGCTGATAAAACCTACCGGCTGATAGTCGCATCGGTAGGTTACAAAAACAAAACAGTAAACATAAGCGGCTCCGGCGCCGAAATAAATGTTGGCAATATTTTGTTGGGAGCATCCAGCAGCCAATTAAACGAGGTGTCGGTTACAGCAGTAAGGCCCCTGATGAAACAGGAGGTTGACCGTATCAGCTACGATGTGCAGGCTGACCCCGACAGCAAAGCCTTGTCGGTATTGGACATGATGCGAAAGGTGCCGCTTTTATCAGTCGACGGCAATGATAATATACAATTAAAGGGCAGCGGAAATTACAAGATACTCATCAATGGCAAAGAATCGGCCCTGGTGGCAAAAAATCCCTCAGATATACTAAAATCAATGCCTGCAACCAATATCGAAAAGATAGAAGTGATCACGACGCCGCCCGCGAAATACGATGCAGAGGGTTTGGCTGGCATTATCAACATCATTACCAAAAGGAATGCCGACCAGGGTTATAATGCCGGTATAAATACCCGGTTTAACACGGTTTTCGGGGCAGGCTACAACCTTAACGGCACTTTAAAACAAGGTAAATTCGGCATGTCGGTATTTGGAGGATTTGGCAGCAACGGGACTTTGACCACAGCGTCGGGTTTTAACGAAAATATATTTGCCAGCAATACTAACATCTCACAAACAGGCAGCAATACACAGAAAGGCAACTTTCACTACGGCGGCACGGAGTTGAGCTATGAAATAGATACGCTGAACCTGGTTACCGCTTCATTTGACCTCTTTAGCAATGACCAAAGCCAGTACGGGCCCCAGTTTTCAAATACCGACAGCCTGGGGATTACCAAACAAACCTACGATTTGCAAAATTCAGGAACAGGTAGTTTTACAGGCCTTGATGCGGCTTTGAATTACCAGCTTGGATTTAAGAAATCGAAGGACCGGCTGCTTACGTTTTCATATAAATACAGCTACGCACCCAACAAGCAGTTCAATGATAACGTGTTTAGCAACAGGTTTAATTACCCGCAGCGGGCATTCCCGGATTATCAGCAATACAATGACGCAGGGAATAAAGACCATACCCTGCAGGTAGATTATGCCAGCCCATTGACTAAGCAGGTATCAATAGAAGCGGGCGCCAAAGCCATTTTGCGCAGCAACTATAGCAATTTCCATGTAGATGACCGCGACACGCTGACAAAACAATACGTCACCAACACTGCGCTGACCAACGATTTTAATTATCACCAGGATATCTACAGCGTCTACAATTCATATCAATTGAAAATGGAAAAATGGACCGGGAAAGCGGGCCTTCGGTTGGAGCACACTGCCATCAATGCCGATTTTACCTCCGCAGGGGTTAGCACGGCGCCGAGCTACAGCAACCTCATCCCTTCAGTATCCATCCAACGCAGCTTTAAAACCAGCAGCATCAACTTCGGCTATACGCAGCGTATACAGCGGCCCGGCATATTCCAGCTCAATCCATTTGTCGACCGTACAAATCCATTGTTCGTTAACACGGGTAACCCGGCGCTCAAGCCCGAGCTTGATAATACTTTTGAGCTGACCTATAGCAATTTCACAAAAAACTCCATCAATGTCGGGCTTAGTTATGCTTTCTCCAATAATTCGATCCAAAATGTTTCGAGCTTGCACACCGAATTGGTTGATAAAAAATTGGATACCGTTACTTATACTACCTTCGAAAACCTGGGCACCAACAAAACGCTGAGCCTCAATATCAATACCAACATGAGCATCACCAAACAATTTACATTGAGCCTTAACGGGCAGGTGAACCATGTATGGCTGAGCGGCACCTTTGGCGGCAGCATGTACCATAATGATGGGTTTACCGGCAATGCCTTCGGCAATATGCGGTACAGGTTTGGGAAGGGCTTTGCGCTGACGTTTAACGCCGGATTTTTTAGCGGTAATGTAAACCTGCAGGGCCAGTCGAGCGCGTTTATTTTTAACCAGTATCTTGTTTCGAAGGATTTCTTTAACAAAAAAATGACGATCGTGCTTGTCGCGAATAATCCTTACGCCAAATACAATACATTCAGGTCAAACGTTAATTCAACCGAATTTTACCAGAGCAGCTACAATCAGAATTATTACCGTTCGCTCGCCATCCGCTTTAATTTCAGGATAGGAAAGCTTAAAAGCGATATCAAGAAAAACCAGCACGGTATTGAGAACGATGATACCAAAGGCGGGGGTAAAAGCGCAACCACTGGGAACCAGTAGCAAGTCAAAAGTCTTTAGTCTTAAGTCCGAAGTCATTTTCCTTCTTTTTACTCAGGATTTTTGACTTGATACTGGCTACTGGTTCTATCCCAGGGTAATATTACCGTTACGAAACTAATTTTATAGTTAAATTACCGTTAAATGTTTTTTTCTGCGCAACGGCGTGATAACTTTGCCGCCCTGCTGATAAAAACCCTTATATGAAAAAACTATTACTGGTCGCTTTCTTTTGTTACTTGTCGGCTTCGGTACTTGGCCAGGCCGTTTTGCCAAACATTCCGCAAATCTTAACAATTAAGGGGACAGTTATTGATTCGTCGATAGATAAGCCATTAGGATATGTTACGGTTGTTTTGATGGATGCTAAAACGCAGAAATCAGTAAGGGGGGCACTAAGCAAAGATGATGGCAATTTTGAATTAAAAGGAATTGCCGGTAAGGCTTACGACGTAACCTTTGCGTTTGTGGGATATAAAAACAAGGTTGTTCATGTCAGCGGCAAAGGGACGATGGTGAATATTGGCAATATTGTTTTATCTCCATCCAAAAACCAGCTAAATGAAGTATCGGTAACCGCAGTGAAACCGTTGATCAGGCAGGAAATTGACAGGATTAGCTACGATGTGCAGGCCGACCCGGAAACCCAAACCCAAAATGTGCTGGATATGCTGCGCAAGGTGCCCTTGGTAACCGTTGATGCCAGCGATAACATTCAATTGAAGGGACAAAGCAATTACAAAATATTAATAAACGGCAAGCCATCATCATTGGTGGCCCGCAACCCGTCGGATGTATTTAAATCGATGCCGGCCAGCAGCATCCAGAAAATTGAAGTTATCACCACGCCGCCGGCAAAATATGATGCCGAAGGTTTGTCGGGAATAATTAACATTATCACCAATAAAAAAATAGACCAGGGTTATAAAGGCAGCATTAACCTGCGCGAGAATAACCTGTACGGGCCGTATGTAAGTGCTTCGCTTACGGTAAAAGAAGGGAAATTGGGTTTATCAATGTACACCGGGATGGGACAGCAAATAAAACGCTATAGCAACTCCCAAAGTACCCTGCAGACTTTTGGCGCCGATCCCACCTTCTTAACCCAATCAAATGCAAATACTAATTCGGGAAGGTTTGTTTATACCAGCGAAGAACTGAGCTACGAAATTGACAGCCTGAACCTGGTTACCGGCACAATTGATTATAACAATTTTAAATCCAATTCCCTAAGCGATGAGCTGTCGCAGTTGTTTAACGCCGCCGGGGGCCTCAGCCAGGCCTACCGCCTGGCAAATACCGGCAATTCACAATCACATGGCCTCGACCTGGGGATAAATTATCAACTCGGGTTTAAACGGAGCAAAGACCAGCTGCTCACGTTTTCGTATAAATACTCCAACCAGCCGGATGATAATGACCATAATATTTTGATCGACCATCGTCTAAACGACACCCTGCCAAGTTACATGCAGCGAAACAATGAAATCACAACTGAACAAACTATACAGGTTGATTATGTGCACCCGCTAAAGAAGTTTAATATCGAAGGCGGCCTTAAAGCAATATTAAGGAATAATTCGAGCAATTTTAATAACAGCAACCTCGACACCCTGAACAAAACTTACGTTATCGACCCTAAAAGCGCCAACGATTTTAACTATAACCAAGATGTTTACAGCTTTTACAATACTTACCAGCTGAATTTAAATGACTGGGGTTTTAAAGCCGGGATGCGGGTTGAAGCGACGACCATCCGGGCAAACTTTGTGTCGGTGGGAAGCGCAATAAGCCCGGATTACAGCAATTTTATTCCGTCAATTTCAATCCAGCGCAAGTTTAAAAATAACATCAGTCTTAATTTTGGGTTTACCAACAGGATACAGCGCCCCGGTATTTACGAGCTGAACCCATTTGTTGACAGATCGAACCCAACTTTTATAAATACCGGTAATCCAAACCTGCTGCCGGTTGTTAACCATACGTTCGAGTTGAATTACAGCAAGTTTTCAAAAGGGTCTGTCAATCTTGGCCTTACTTACTCGTTTGCAGGCAATACCATTCAAAATGTAACCCGATTAATTGATACCGTAACTTATACCACCTATCAAAACGTGGGAAGCGATAAAGACTGGGGCTTTAATGCCAGCGTTAACTACCCGATAACAAAAAAACTTAACCTGAATGTGAATGCCAGGATATCATATGTAATGCTGCGGGGATATTATAATGGACAGCTGTATAACAACAGCGGTTTCCAGGGCTATACATTTGCCTATGCAGGCTATAAAATTACCGATATTTGGCGCGCCGGCATAAACGCGGGGTTTTACACTGCCAATGTATTATTGCAGGGAAAATCGAGTTCCAATGTGTTCAGCTCCTTTAGCTCATCAATTGACGTGCTGAACAAAAAGGGAACGGTGTTTTTTGGCGCCAGTAACCCCTTTACCCAATACCGCAAAACCAGCAGCTATACCCGCGACCCCGATTTTTATCAAACCAGCGCATCGCAAATGCCTTTCAGGACATTTAGTTTCGGCTTTAATTACCGCTTCGGCAAGCTTAATGCAGATATCAAAAAGAACCAGCATGGCATTGAGAATGATGATACGAAAGGCAGCGGGAAGAGCACTGGTGGCGGGAACCAATAGAGGCAGTGGGCAGTTTGCAGTGGGCAGTTGAGGAAGCTTTGCGGTGGGCGGTTGAGGAAGGTTTACCGTCCGCATCTGATACGCTCCTTTTAAATTGTCCACCGCAAACTGCCCGCTGCAAACTGCAAACTGCAAACTTTTTTCCCTTAACTTAGCCCCATGAAAGTTTACGGCATTCCCAATTGCGATACGGTACAAAAGGCAGTCAGGTGGCTAAAGGCCAACGATGTTGATTTTGAATTTCACGATTTTAAAAAAGAGGGCGTCAGCCTTGAAAAATTAAAGGAGTGGGACAAAAAAGCCGGCTACGAAAAGTTTTTAAATAAAAAAAGCACCACCTGGAAAGAAATTGGCCTCCAAGCGCAGGAGAGTATAAAAACGAGCAAAGACGCACTGAAACTATTGCAGCAAAAAACCAGCATGATAAAACGCCCCGTTATTGAAAAGGACGGTTTTTTATTTTTTGGGTTTGATGAACAGGCCTACGGCCAGCTGATTAAGTGAGTGGTTGATTGAGTTGATTAAGTTAGTATAACGACAGAATGAGATACGTGTTCCGTATCAATGGTGTTTAATTACATTCATGCTTCTCATAAAAAAGACCCATTCTGCGAATACAAAGAACAGTTTTCCTAATGCCCACAGATAATTACGTTTTCTAAAACAATAGCCTAGCCAATTAGTTAAGTAAACACTTTGGAAATCACTAAATCACTAAATCACCAATTCACTAATTCAAACTAATGTAACTAAATCGCTACGTCCAAAAATCACTAAATCAATAATTCATTAATTCAAAATTAACATACTATACTTGCCTTAAATTACTCAAATTATAACCAAAAAATGAAAATAAACCTGATAGCTGGTTTTTCACTGGCTTTTATGGCGGCAACGGGCATTTGCCAGGGACAGCAAGCAGCCACGGCCACCGCAACACAACCCGCTACAAATTACGACTATCATGAAACTTTCGGTCCGCTATTTTATACTAAGAATGGTAACGAATACCGCGCGGCTGATGGCGAGCCCGGGCCCAAATATTGGGAAAACCATGCCAATTATCAATTAGCGGCTACTTTGAATGATGAAACCAATGAAATTACCGGTTCTGAAGTTTTAACTTACATCAATAACAGCCCGCAAAACCTGGGCTATTTGTGGATGAACCTGGAGCAAAATCTTTTTAAACAGGACTCGCGCGGAACGGCCATTGTTCCGTTGGTTGGAAACCCGCCCGTACCCCTAAGCCGCAACTGGGGCCGGGGCCAGGTTTTTGACGCGGGATTTAAGATCAAATCGATCAGGCTCGCAGGCAAAGGCGAGGATGCTGAATTGAAATTTATTGTATCAGACACGCGTATGCAGGTTTTTCTGCCTAAAGCCGTGGCTGCTGATGGAGGCCAAGTGAAATTGAAGATAGAATATTCCTTTATCTCGCCCGATTACGGCTCCGACCGTATGGGGATACAGCAAACAAAAAACGGCAAAATATTCCAGGTAGCGCAATGGTACCCCCGCATGTGCGTTTATGACGATGTATCAGGCTGGAATACCATCCCTTACACCGGCCCCGGGGAATTTTACCTGGAGTATGGCGATTTCGACCTGAAAATCACGGCGCCCGCTAAAGACATCGTGGTGGCCTCGGGCGAGCTGATGAACCCATCCGAAGTTTATACGTCTGAACAGCTGAAACGCTGGGAGCAGGCGCAAAACAGCGAGTCGACTGTTGTAATCCGCTCGGCAGCCGAAGTTACCGACCCGGCCTCACGCCCGGCAGGGAAAAAGGAATTAACCTGGCATTTCGTGATAAAAAACGCCCGCGATGCATCCTGGGGCGCCTCTGCGGCCTTTATCGTCGATGCTGCCAAAATGGACCTCCCCAGCGGCAAAAAAGCAATGGCCATATCGGCATATCCCGTTGAAAGCGACGGCAATGACGCCTATGGCCGGTCGACGGAATATGTTAAAAAATCAATCGAATTTAACTCGGCTAAATGGTTCGAGTTTCCATACCCAAATGCTACAGTCGTTGCCGGCATAGTTGGCGGTATGGAGTACCCGGGCATTGTTTTTTGCGGATATAGGGCAAAAAAAGGCAGCTTATGGGGAGTTAACGACCATGAGTTCGGCCATACCTGGTTCCCGATGATCGTGGGCTCCAACGAGCGTCTGTATGGCTGGATGGACGAGGGCTTCAATACTTTCATCAATACTTTATCAACCGCTGCCTTTAATAATGGCGAATACAAAAGCACCAGGCCGTTTGATATGCACAGAATCGGCGCTTTCTTCACCGCGCCCGGTTTGGAGCCGATGATGAGCCAGCCGGCAAACCTTAAAGAAAGAAATACGGGGACTTTACTCTATAGCAAGCCAAGCGCCGGCCTGGTATTGCTGCGCGAGCAAATATTGGGCCCCGAGCGTTTTGATTTCGCTTTCAGAAACTATATTGAAAAGTGGGCTTTTAAACACCCAACGCCCGACGATTTCTTCCGTTCCATCGAAAACGGCGCTGGCGAAAACCTGCAATGGTTCTGGAGGGGCTGGTTTATGAACAACTGGCGCCTGGATGTGGCTGTACGCGATGTGAAATATGTGAACGACGATCCCACAAAAGGCGCGTTGATCACTATCGATAACCTCGAAAAAATGGCTATGCCTGTTATACTCGAAATAAAAACCGTTAGCGGTAAAGTCGACCGTGTAAAATTGCCGGTTGAAATATGGGAGCGCAACAGCAGCTGGACCTTTAAATACCCATCAACCGAAGAAATACAATCGGTTACCTATGATCCTGACAAGGTATTGCCCGATTTTAACCCGGAAAATAATGTGTGGGTGAAAAAGTGATTGGAGGTTAGAGATTGGAGGTTAGAAGAAAGCACGGTTGACATTTAACCGCAGAGAACACTGAGCAGGCGCAAAGAGCTCGGAGAAATAAATCAACATTAAGGTTCATTAAAACTTAGACACTCAGTGTCTGCTTTGTATCTCTGCGGTAAAATCACTAAAGCGTTTGTTAAATAGATGTTTTGTATCTTTCTTTCGGACTTTCGGACTTTCCGGACTTTCGGACTAAAAAACTAAAACCATAAACCGCTAAAAACAGTTACCTTAACAGGATAATACTTCCGCTATGCGTTTACGATATTTTCTGTTTGGCATGTGCTGTTTATTAGCATTGGGCGTAAACGCCCAGGAGCTTTTAAAAGGCACGGTTTACGAAGATGGCAGCAATAACAGGCTGGCGGATGTTTTTATACGAGACATCAACAATAAACAACTGGCGCTGACCGATAAAAACGGGGATTTTGCGATCAAAACTGAAAGGGGCCATTTGCTGATCTTCGAATCGCCCGGTTATGTTTCTGACACCTTGTTCCTGGTTGACATGACGCCAAAAAAAGTGCGGCTCGACGTAAAAACCATCGCTTTAAAGGAAGTGAACATTAATGCCACAAGGCAGGCATTTAATCCGCAAAAGGAATATCCTGAAGTGTATGAAAAAAGCAAGCTTTATATACTATCGCCAACGACCTGGTTTGGCAAGGAGGCCAAAGATGCGCGCAGGCTAAAACGCTACTTTAAGCGCGAAACCGAGGAACGTCATATCGATGCGGTTTTTACCAGGGCTTACGTAGGCAGCATTGTGCCGCTGAAGGGCCAGGAACTCGAAGATTTTATGACGATGTACCGCCCAACTTATGCATTCATAATGGACAATAACGGCCCGTCACTGGTAGCTTATATTAACGACTGCTATAAAAAGTACAAGGCCCTGCCGCCTGATAAACGATCGCTGCCGAAGTTGAAGGACACTTCGGGCAGTAAATAGAAAATTTCACATTTCCGCTTTTCGCTTTTGTTATTCTTAGCAGATGCTCAGGAACGCTGCGACCTTTCGGATCAATATCAAAACGCTTGGGAATATGCACCGAATAACGGGCTTAGGGCATTGCATACAACCTCCTGGTCAAAGCTTATTGCGCAGTATAAGCAATAATTCGGCAATTAATTCTTCGTCAAATATTTTGCAGGGATTGGATTATCTTTTCGTTCCCCATCAAAAAACCAACCCAATATCCAAAATCTTGTCCCATCGTTAAATAATTCAATACTATTAATGCCACGCTCGATGATTGGGCCGGTTTTAGTATTGCGTGATTCATAAGTGCTCCAAACATGGTAAATAGCGCCAAATTTTTCAACCTTGCGCGATATTTCCTTTTCATAAAAGCCATTCGCTTCCAACGATGCATCTGAGCGCCGGTGGTATTCTTTCAGGCTTATATAATGAAAAACGGTTTTGCCGGTTTTCGATATTCCGGCCGAACCTACCATCACATTCGGCCAATGCAAAAGGCTGTCGCGTTCATAATATACCTTACCGCCTTTTTCAACTGTAACAACATCATAATAGGCTTTCATTATGCCGTTGAGGGTGCTTACGTTGTCGCCATATTTGGTGATCACCTGGGCGGTACTGCTATGCGCAATGGATAATAGCAAAAAAGCGGTGAGTAAAAGGGTCAGTTTTTTCATAAATTGGTGGTTATTGATCAAATATATTAAAATGAAACAAATCATTTTGATTTGAGGTATTGTTTTAGGTTTTAACAAATTACGAAAGTTCTATAACCCAAATTTTACAATGGAATACCTGCTATTATCTTAAATAAAAACACGAAATTTAGTGACGACAGTATCTCGTTAAAAGCATCATTACCCGGAATAAACCTGTTGAATTATGGACAGAAGAAAATTTATAAAATGGGGCGGGGTGATCATACCTGCCGCAACATTATCCGCTAGCGCTGTGGGGTGCCTCGGCAATAACAAGGAGGAGGCCGAAAACCAATCTAAACCAATAGCCGCGCCGGATGGGGCCGCCGATTATACTATTCATATCGGCACCGGCCTGGTTGAAGTGGCACCGCAATATATAATTTCGACCACTACCTATAACGGCCAGTTCCCGGGCCCGCTGCTGCGGCTTAAGGAAGGACAACGCACCGTTGTGGATATTTATAATGATACCGATACGCCCGAACAATTTCATTGGCACGGCCAGTTTTTACCTGTAGATACTGATGGTTCGGCCGAAGAACGTACACCGTTTATCCCGGCGCGCGGTATGCGCCGCGAGGTTTTAAAACCGGGCCCGTCGGGTTTTCGCTTTTATCATACGCACGTGGTTGCAGGCTCAAATCTAAATGCAGGCCAATATAGCGGCCAGGTTGGGCCTGTTTATATCGAGCCAAAACACAAACTATGTGAATACGACCGCGAAGAATTTTTAGTATTAAAAGAGTTTGATCCTTACTTTATGCGCGGAGGCGATATGCCCCAGGATTTTTTATCGGGCGAATTTGTGCCTGACCTAAAGGAAATGGGCGAGAAGGCAGAAAAAAAAACTGCCGCGATACCAAAAGGGTTCGAAGTTGGGTATAAAATATTCACCATAAACGGCAAACAGCTTGGGCACGGCCAACCAATACGCGTTAAGGAGGGCGAACGCATACTCTTTCATATCCTGAACGGCAGTGCATCCGAGATCCGCAGCCTGGCGCTGCCCGGCCATGTTTTTAAAGTTGTGGCAATGGATGGCAACCCGGTGCCGAACCCTGCTGAAGTCCCTGTTTTGTGGCTTGGGACTGCCGAGCGCATATCGGCCGTTGTTGAAATGAAACATCCCGGCGTATGGATATTAGGCGACCTGGCCGACGATGATCGCGGGAATGGCATGGGCGCGATAATTGCGTATGACGGCCAGACTGGCAAACCGCAATGGGAAACGCCAAAACCATTTAAATGGGACTATTGCCTGTTCGGCAAACAAAATACCAGGGCGTCTGAGCCTGATGAAGTAATAGATATGCTGTTTGCAAAGCAAAATGGCGCTTTAAAGGGATTTAACAGGTGGACCATTAACGGCACTGCGTTTGACATGATGAAGATGCCGGCTATGTTTCACCTGAAAGAGGGGAAACGTTACCGCCTGCACATGCGCAATGCCTCCGACGATCTTCACCCCATGCACCTGCACCGGCACAGCTTCGAAATAACTAAGGTTGGCGGTAAATCAACATCCGGGATCATCAAAGACGTGGCGATGCTTGGCGGTTACCAGGAAATGGACATCGATTTTACGGCAAACAACCCCGGGCTGAGCCTGTTTCATTGCCACATGCAGCTGCACATGGATTTTGGCTTTATGGCGCTGTTTGATTATGTATAAAGATCACTAAATGCAAAAGCTCCCTTATCACAAGTTCGCCGGCACTATCATTATCAGGCTGATGGTTGGATTGGTGTTTTTGTCCGAGGGGCTGCAAAAATTGCTGCTGCCTGCTGAAAACGGCGCCGGGCGTTTTGCGCACATCGGGATCCCCTACCCGCAATTTACCGGGCCATTTACAGGTGTGACAGAAATTATTTGCGGATCATTACTGCTTATAGGCCTGTTTACCCGCATAGCCTGCATTCCCTTGCTTATCGTTATCCTCACCGCCATTTATACCACCAAAATTCCTATCCTGCTGCAGAAAGGTTTTTGGGCGGCGGCCCATGAAAGCCGGGCTGACTTCTGCATGCTGCTGGGCTTAATATTTTTACTGCTGCATGGCGCAGGAAAATACGCCATTGACAGTACTTTTGTCAGGCATGGAAAGAACCCGTCTTAAAGAAATTGCGCTTCTTTTTTTAAAATTAGGCACCACGGCTTTTGGCGGCCCGGCAGCGCACATTGCCATGATGCGGCAAGAAGTTGTCATAAAAAGAAACTGGATCAGCGAACAGCATTTTCTTGACCTGATTGGCGCCACCAACCTGATACCTGGCCCCAACAGCACCGAAATGGCCATACACATCGGCCAGGAACGCGGCGGCTGGAAAGGATTGCTCATCGGCGGACTATGTTTTATTATGCCTGCTGTAATAATTACAGGCTGTTTCGCCTGGCTTTATAAAACATACGGGCAACTGCCGCAAGTACAGCCTTTTATTTATGGCATTAAACCGGCAATTATAGCTGTAATACTGGCGGCCATTTACCCGCTGGCAAAAAAGTCCCTTCAAACCGTCGAACTGGGTATTATCGGTATTGTTGCGCTGGCGTTGAGCCTGCTGGGATATTCCGAAGTGTTTATCCTGTTCGGAGCAGGCTTTGTCGCCATGGGCTTGGCGGCTATCCGTTTAAAAAAGACAAACACGCCTGTTTTTTTACTGCCGGCATTCCTTGCCGATAACCAAAACACGGGATTTTTTAGCCCGGCCAATATCAGTTTGTTCCTCACCTTTTTAAAGATCGGCGCTATACTATACGGCAGCGGCTATGTACTGTTTGCATTCCTTGATTCGGAACTGGTAGCCAAAGGCATCATAACGCGGCAGCAATTGATCGATGCCATTGCCGTGGGCCAGTTTACGCCCGGCCCGGTATTTTCATCGGTCACCTTTATCGGGTACCAGGTTAATGGCCTCGGCGGCGCGGTCATTTCAACCATTGGTATCTTTCTTCCCTCGTTTGTGTTCGTGGCATTATTGAACCCCCTGGTGCGCAAAGTGCGTACGTCAAAGCTTTTGGCGGCATTCTTAAACGCCGTAAATGTGGCCTCCATAGCGCTCATTATTGTAGTTTGCTACCAGATGGGAAAGGACAGCCTTACCAACTGGCGCGAAATTTTTATCGCCTTTTGCAGCGGCTTTTTGCTTTTCAGGTTTAGAAGTACAAACAGCGCCCTCGTGGTTTTGGGCGGATCGGTCGCGGGATATTTGCTTTTGTCGGTTCATTAGTTCACTGGTTTATTGGTTCATTGGTTCACTGGTTCATTTGTTCACTGGTGACTAGTTATTGGTCATTTGGGAAGGTTGCTTGACCTTGTTTCCTTTATAAAAATTTCTGTGAATTCGTTAATTCTATAAATTCGGGTTCCGACAATATTTTACATCCGGATTAATCCTTTTCATTTTAATTCAATCAAACATACAAAGGCCGTCTTTTAAAGTCCCTCAAAGATGCTAAGGACTCTTTTCAGAGAAGATTTAAAAGACGTTCAAACTAAAATTTAAAGACATGAAAAAGAAATCTGTTGTATTTGCATTAATTATAGCCGCTTTTGTATCGATAACTTCCGGATGCTATGTTGAAGGTGGGTATGGGTATCGTTACCACCACTATCATCACTACAGAGGTTACTGATAAATAGTTTTAGGTTAAGTTTTAGTGTGTGTGTGTGAATTGGGCCCTGGCTATGCCGGGGCTCTTTTTTTGCCCGCTGATTTTTCGGATCCTTTTGAGTTTACTGGTTTTGAAACGGTTGTTCACGCTTGCCTTAAAAGCTGATCAAACAATTGTGCCTTTTTTGTGGTTTTTTAGAAGTTAAATAAATTAACTAAAAAAAGGTAGCAGTATGATTGATACAATTAGCAGGAAAGAACTTGAAGGTACCGCCCGGGCCACCGTTATTTCATTCATCGACAGTTTGAACAGCGAAGATTTCGACGCTGCGGAAGAAGTGTTAACTGAGGACATGACGTTTAAAGGTGTTTTGGGTACGCGTGATGGCGCAGCATCCTACATGGCGGATATGCGGAATATGAAAATGAAATATGCAATAAAAAAGGTGTTCGTCGATGGTGACGATGTTTGCCTTTTCTATGATATAACACAGGGTGATATAACCTTTTTCAGCGCCGGTTGGTACCATGTGAAAGAAGGAAAAATAAAATCGTTCCAGGTGATATTTGACCCGCGGCCGTTGCTGAAGGCTGCTAAATGATGATTTCGCAGAGACGCAATGTTTTGCGTCTCCAAACAGATGACTGCATTTTGTGAAGTCACAAACACGCGGAGGCGCAAAATATTACGTCTCTGCAAGTATCCTTATCAGGTACCTAATTTTATCTGTACCTACGCGCTAAAAAAATGAAACCCGTTAAGCGTATCACTTAACGGGTTCTGTTGAACGCTGTGTCAACAATTTATCAAATTAACCAGGCCTTGATTGGGTTTAATCTAAACTGATCGGTTATACTTTTATGTTTTAATTAATATTTTCTTCGTGTGCGATATTATACATAGGCAAACTTTATGCCCTTTATCCAAAAAACTGTAAAAACATGCCGTAGAAGCGTTAAACGGACGTTTTGTGAATAATATGCGGCTTTTGATAAAATGATTACCATATCCCGGTTTCCCAGGGTGCGATTTTAATTCCACAGTTTAGGGTGTTTGAATCAAGCCGATCGGGTACCTTAGATGCATCGAAGTGAATTTCTGATTTTATCCATTACATCGTTCCATTTTGGCGCGACTTCGGCTGTGCAAGAGATCGTGAATAATACCACTTTGTCATCTACAACTGTGAAAAAATTGTAAATAATATCCTTGTCTACTTGTTCTACGTTGGCCACTTTAAAAAAAGCTACGTATTTTCCGTGGATTTTCTCGACACCATCGTCTAATTTCTGCATATCGGGATGAGTGCTTTTTAGCGTTCCCCACAAAAACATTTTGTAATCCACCATTCCCATTGAATCAGCTCTCATGTCCTGGCTCAGAGGACGGATCAAAATTGAAACACGGTTATTGTCGCCTTTGAGCACAATCATAGGTCTATGTTTAGGATCGGCAAATTGCTTTGCAACTGAATCATCTGACATTTGCATAAAATCAACCGGAACTAACAAATCCACCTTACCGTCAAGGAAAGTTCGCCTTTTGAGTTTTGTTTGCCCGCTTGAGTAATATGGGAGTAAAATACAGATGGCTGCCACAAGGCTGAGGGCAATTTTTTTCATATAAAATAAATTAAAACGAATAAACATAAACAATCTTTTTCACAAAGCCTGCGCGTCGCTTACACCTGCTCCACAATGATGGGTTTCGAAGAGTTTCAAATAAATTTGTCGCCTACCTTGTCCAGTTCCTCACACCCTTACTATCCTTCCAACGCAACCCCAAAACTTTTTCACCGAACCTATTGAATATCAAAAAATAACTCCGTACTTTTGCAGTCCCGAAAACCGGGTTAAAAAAAGTAAAGACAAAAAAGGAAAAATGCCTACTATTCAGCAATTAGTTAGAAAAGGTAGAGTAGCTCTGGTCGACAAGAGTAAGTCGCCGGCGTTGGACAGCTGTCCACAGCGAAGAGGCGTGTGCACCCGTGTGTACACCACTACCCCTAAGAAACCAAACTCAGCCATGCGTAAAGTGGCCCGTGTGCGCTTAACAAATGGTAAAGAAGTGAATGCCTATATCCCCGGAGAAGGCCACAACTTACAGGAACACTCAATAGTATTGATCCGCGGCGGACGTGTGAAGGATTTGCCAGGTGTACGTTACCACATCATCCGTGGTGCACTGGATACATCAGGTGTGGCGGGCCGTAACCAGCGCCGTTCAAAATATGGTACCAAACGCCCTAAACCAGGTCAGGCAGCAGCAGCGACCAAAGGCGCACCGGCTAAAAAGAAAAAATAATCAGGAGGAAAGATAGCAATGAGAAAGTCAAAACCAAAAAAGAGAATTATCCTTCCTGATCCAAAGTTCAATGATACTTTGGTTACAAGGTTCGTAAATAACATGATGTATGACGGTAAAAAATCAACCGCATACGCTATATTTTATAACGCAGTTGAAATTGTTGAAAGCAAAACCAAGGAAAACGGTTTAGACACCTGGAAAAAGGCTTTAAACAATGTAATGCCTGCTGTTGAAGTAAAGAGCCGCCGTGTAGGTGGCGCAAACTTCCAGGTGCCTACCGAGGTTCGCCCCGAGCGTAAGGTAGCCTTAGGCATGAAATGGCTGATCAGCTACGCACGCCGTCGCGGTGAAAAAACCATGATGGAGAAATTAGCCGGCGAGATCATTTCAGCAGCAAAAGGTGAAGGCGCTGCCGTAAAGAAGAAAGAAGATACGCACAAAATGGCCGAGGCTAACAAGGCGTTCTCGCACTTTAGATTTTAATTGGGATTTCACCGATTTTAGGATGATTTCACCGATTTATTTTGATATCAGCGATTTATAAGGATTACGCCGATTAAACATTGAGATTATACTGATTTAGCATGTTTGCAAAAAAATCAGTGAAATCAAAAAAAAGAAAAATCGGTGAAATCATTTTCAAAATCGGTGAAATCATAGAAAAACAATAATTAACATGTCAAGAGATCTTAGATATACAAGAAATATAGGTATAGCCGCGCATATTGATGCCGGGAAAACAACGACGACGGAGCGTATCCTTTACTATTCGGGCTTTAGCCACAAAATCGGCGAGGTTCATGAGGGCGCTGCTACCATGGACTGGATGGCGCAGGAGCAGGAGCGTGGGATCACCATTACTTCGGCTGCTACTACTATCGACTGGAAATACAGGGGAAAATCATACCACATCAACATCATCGATACACCGGGGCACGTGGATTTTACCGTTGAGGTAAACCGCTCGCTGCGTGTGCTTGATGGCCTGGTATTCCTGTTCTCGGCGGTTGACGGTGTTGAACCGCAATCAGAAACCAACTGGAGGCTTGCCAACAACTATAACGTTGCCCGTATCGGCTTCGTAAATAAGATGGACCGCTCAGGCGCTGATTTTTTAAATGTTGTAAAACAGGTAAAAACCATGCTGGGCAGCAATGCCATACCCCTGCAGTTGCCTTTAGGCGCTGAGGAAAATTTTAAAGGCGTTATCGACCTGATCAACTGGAAAGGTATTGTTTGGAATGAGCACGATAAAGGGATGACCTTTACCGAAGTGCCTATTCCTGAGGATATGGTTGAGGAAGCTACCGAATGGCGCGAGAAATTATTGGAGTCTGTTGCCGAATACGATGAAGGCCTGATGGAGAAATTCTTCGACGCGCCCGAAACTATTACCGAACGTGAAGTTTTAGATGCTTTGCGCCAAGCTGTGCTTGATGCCAAGATAGTACCAATGGTTTGCGGTTCGTCCTTCAAAAACAAGGGCGTGCAAACCATGCTTGACTATGTAATGGAACTGCTGCCTTCGCCTGTTGACGTTGAAGGCATTGTAGGCCATAACCCTGAAACCGGGGCTGAAGTGATCCGCCGGCCGGATATTAAAGAGCCGTTTGCAGCGCTTGCGTTCAAAATCGCGACCGACCCCTTTGTTGGCCGCCTGTGCTTTATCCGCGTATATTCAGGTAACCTGGAAGCAGGTTCGTATGTGTATAACATGCGTTCGGAGAACAAAGAGCGTATTTCGCGTATATTCCAGATGCACGCTAACAAGCAAAACCCTATCCCTAACGTTGGGGCAGGCGACATTGCTGCGGTGGTAGGCTTTAAGGATATTAAAACCGGCGATACGCTTTGCGACGAGAAGCATCCGATCATATTGGAATCGATGAATTTCCCTGAGCCGGTTATCGGTTTGGCTATCGAGCCAAAAACCCAGGCCGACGTGGATAAATTGGGTATTGCCCTTGGCAAGTTATCTGAAGAGGATCCTACCTTCCGTGTAAAAACGGATGAAGAAACCGGCCAAACCGTTATTTCGGGCATGGGCGAGCTTCACCTGGATATTATCATGGACCGTTTGAAGCGTGAGTTTAAGGTTGAAGTTAACCAGGGCGCGCCGCAGGTTGCTTATAAAGAAGCAATCACCGGAACTACCCAGCACCGCGAAGTTTACAAGAAACAAACCGGTGGCCGTGGTAAATTTGCCGATATACAGGTTATTATTTCACCTGCTGATGAAGGCAAAACCGGGCTGGAATTCCTGAACGAAATTACCGGCGGCGCTATACCGCGCGAGTTTATCCCATCCGTTGAAAAAGGCTTTAAAGCCGCGATGGATAACGGTGTGCTTGCAGGTTTCCCCTTGCAGGATTTGAAGGTAAGGCTGATAGACGGATCGTTCCACGCGGTCGATTCGGATTCCCTGTCTTTCGAAATTTGCGCACGTACTGCATACCGCGAAGCGTTGCCGAAATGTAAGCCTATCATACTGGAGCCGATCATGAAGATAGAGATATTAACCCCTGAAGAAAACATGGGTGATGTGATAGGCGATATGAACCGCCGCCGCGGCCAGCTTTTGGGCATGGATTCGCGCGCAGGTTCGCAGGTAATTAAAGCTACTGTGCCGCTTTCGGAAATGTTTGGTTATGTAACCCAGTTGCGTACCATCACTTCGGGCCGTGCGACTTCAACCATGGAGTTTGACCACTATGCCGAAGCGCCGCGCAACGTGCAGGATGAAATTATAGCTAAAGCTAAAGGTAAAAAGGCAGCCGGGAATAATTAATTTGAAAATGTGGCGATTTGAAAATTTGAAGATGATTTAATTTTCAAATCATCAAATTGCCAAATCTTCAAATACTAATAAATAATCAATGTAATCACAACCTAACAAATAGCTCTTAGGTGTGATATTTAATAATCGGTGAAATCATCAATAAATCGGTGAAACTAAGCGTAGCGATCTCATGAACGCCGCTGAAAAAAACGATCAAACGGTGAATAATCCCAAAAAACAACAAACATGAGCCAAAGGATCAGAATTAAATTAAAATCGTACGATTACAACCTGGTTGATAAATCAGCCGAGAAGATCGTAAAAACAGTAAAGCCTACGGGCGCTGTAGTAAGCGGACCACTCCCCTTACCAACTGAAAAGAAAGTGTTCACCGTTTTGCGTTCACCGCACGTGAACAAAAAAGCACGCGAGCAGTTCCAGTTATGTTCATACAAAAGGCTGCTGGACATTTACAGTTCAAACTCAAAAACTGTTGACGCCCTGATGAAGCTTGAATTGCCAAGCGGTGTTGAGGTTGAGATAAAGGTATAAGTACAGGCCCCCCAACCCCCTGAAGGGGGAGTAAAAGATAGAAGGCCATTCGTTTTGCGGATGGCCTTTTTGGTTTTGTATTCTTATATTGTTTTGTATGCTTATATTTAGGGATGCGTTACCGTTCAGCGATTTTTATATCGTTATGCTTAAATGTGGCCTGCTCCAGGCATATGGAAAACCGCCACTGGGCTAAACGTATGGTTAAGTGTAAAAAAACCTGGATATATTTCAAGTTAGATCATCAACTTCGCGGCAAAGTTTTATCCTACGCTGAGGGAATGTGTGGTTATATTATGGTTTCCTCAAATATAATCATGCGTACTACTACTGGTGATACGATACGCGTTCTTGAATTGCCGTGTTACAGCAAAATATTTGTAAAATCAGACTCTGTTTTAGTCAGCCCGGTTAACAAACCTGACTCGGCAGGGGCCGTTGGAGATATTAAATTTGATTGTAAAGTTAAAAGAACTTGCTTTGCACACGTTACTAAGATCCAATGAATTTTCAAATGCCAAGCGGCGTCGAGGGTGAGATAAAGGTATCCCCCGGCCCCCTGAAGGGGGAGTAGAAGATAGAAAGCCATTCGCGTTGCGGGTGGCCTTTTGTCTTTTAGATATTGGAAACGTCGACTTCGGAAATATCGCCGTTAAAAAAAATCTGGTACATAAACCGGCAGTTTTTGCCATAATTATTGAACAACTCAACGTCCGAATGATGTTTCAGCAAAAGCCGGGTGATACTATTAATGGCAAGTTTCGAGTTAAACATTGATGTCCACAAGGGGATATTCCCATATATATCCTGAATATTCACATTGGCACCGTTTTCAATCAAAATTTTGGCAAGATCAAAAGCGCCATTTTGAGCCGCAAAATGTAAAGCAGAATAACCAACCCTATCCTGAAAGTTAACGTCCGCGCCTTTCGATAATACCCATTTGATTACTTCTATATTGTGATAAGCTGTTGCATTTATAAGCGCGGTCCTTCCATCGCCATCGGTCGCGTCGATGCTGTGTTTTTCCAAAATCAATTTTACTTTCTGATTGTTGTTAGATTCGATATCCATCCAAAGCAATTCTATTTCCGGATCACATTTTATCGGTCTGCCTGAAGCCGTCATTATTTCGCATTTAAGGTTGAAATGATAAATTGGATAGCTAAAGTTAAGAAAACTTTAAAAAACGAAAAAACATCCACCAGGTGCAAATCGAATTGTCGCTCGGGTATCAGGCGTTCCTACGGAACGCAATACCCAATTTTTACTTTTTCTACCAACCAGACGTCCCGATGGGACGACTCCTTAGCCTATATTTACATCCCGTCGGGATGTTTGGTTGGTAGAATATAAAGAAAGTCCCCTTACGTTCCAGAGGAACGTTTCGTGCATTGGCGGCGACAATTTGATTTGCACCCCATCCACTTTCAGATTGCTTTTTTGATTTCGAATATTTCAGTTAAATTTGAATATGGCAATCTATGTGACCTACCCACAGATGAGCAGGAAAAGTTTTTGCAAGCTTTCCTTGAGACGCTGGAGATTCCCTTTGTTAAAGATGACGATGAGGATTTACCACAACACATTCTCGATGGAATTGCCCAGGGACACGCCGATATTGAGGCCGGCCGGTTTATCACATATGATGAGTTTAAAAAGCGCATGAAATCTGCTAAATGACCTGCCGGTAATGCATTCTGTCAAATTTCCCATTTCCCCGTCGAGGCTAAAAAATTAAGCCAAACGCCTTCCAGTTCGTCAACCAGTTGTGGTTTTATCGAAATGCCTGATGCCTGCGGCGTCCAGTTTTGGGCAGCCAGGTTGCCTGTTTTTAAAATATCAAGGGAGAGTATGGGTTCTTTATCCGGGTTCAGCAAAACGTCTAATGACACTGTAACCCGGTAATAGTGCCTGCCGTTGCGGAAGGCCGGGTAGGCTTCGGCGGCTATGGCGCCCGATGCAAATATTCCTTTAGGCTCAACACCTACCCTAACGATGTACGCCCTGTCGCCGGGTTTAATGCTCTTATGGCTGATCACGCTCCAGTTATCTTCCAGGTGGCCGGTGTCGGCTAACTTCTTAATGTCTTCGTCCAAATCGGCCCATTCAAATTTCTGCGGGTTCCATCCAAACAGGTACGCTTTCATACCGGCAATAATACAACTCTTATAGCTGTTTTATCAAGCCTTCGGTCTTAAAATCTGCTGGTTAGCTATAACGCCTTTTATAATTGAAATTCAATATGCATTTTATACCGCCTTTCGGGCAGGGCATTAGGCTGTGCTTTGATGCTGCTGTTGAAACTGAAAAGAATTTTGTCGAGATACAGGTAAATCGCAAAAAATTTTACGGGATCGTCTCCTGTGCCTGTTTTGGTCGATGAAAGCTTAATAAGCGGATACTCCTGTTTTACTACCGCCAACATGGCATCAATATCAGTTCGGGCTTCGGCTTCGCTTGCATAGTCCTTTTCAAGCATTACTATTTTAAATTCACGGTATGCAAATATTCCTCCCACGCAGCCCGTAAACAACGATGAGCGATCAAGGGTATATATTTTTTGAGTTTTGTCTTCTTTTACAAGCTCTTTGGCAAAAAAGGGTACACGGCCGTCACTTATGTCGCCCCTTAAATATTTTATGGCAATGGTTGCTGTTTCGGCGGGTGTAACCTGCGCCCGGCCATGCAGGGCGATTAAAAGCAAGGGCAAAATAAAGGATATGATCTTCATCAGGAGTCTTTTGATGCGCGGTACCAGCGGGTGAAGGTATGAGCCGTACTGCAGGAAAAAAATGTGATTTAAGTAGTATTGATAATGGCTGTACTATGCTCACAGCGTAACAAGCGCTGTTATTTTACCCCTTTCACATACATGCATTTGAAATTAAACACCAGCTCGCTGAAATTTGCCATAAAATCCTGGCCTAAATTGCCGTAGAACCTTTCTTTTGGATATATCTTTTTGGTGAGGATGCTGACACTGTCCATAGCGGCTGGCTCGTTTCCCAGCATTGCATTAAATTCCGGCAATATGTATACGTCCTTTTTTTGGGTGCCGCCTGCACCGCCAAACTCTGCTTTTTTCTTGATCGCGGTTTTTAAAATGAGCTTTTTATACCTTTCAAAATATGCCGAATAAAGATCAGTGGTAACGGCTCCCGAATCGAAATAAAATGACAGGCTGTCGTTCCCGGATTTTAGCAAAATAACCGGATCCAGAGCGTCCAGCGCTAAATTACGCAAGCCGCTTTTTGACGGTGTTGACGGAATAACCATATGGCCGTCCTTAAACAGGTCAACCTCCTGCAATTGTTCAATAACCGGGAAACCGATAATAATATTCAGCTGAAATTTTACCGGGGCGATATAAAGTATTGAATCGGGCATTACCTGGAACACAGCATTTCTGACTACGATGCTACCAATAAGCAGGCTGTCGGCAACCCCGATGCCGGTTTTAAATGTGATGCCTGTTGCCCCGCTGCCTTCATTATAGGTGGCATTCAAAACATGCAGTCCTAACTTCCGGGCATAGGTTTGCGTTATCGACGAAATATTAGCCCTGGTATCAAATATCCCGTTAAAACCGTGGCCATGCGAGATTAAGGGAATCTCAATCAGGCCCAGCTTATCCTTCGTCCACGGTATGGATGCATTACGTTTAATGACCGTTTGCTGTGCGGGCACGCCGCTAAGCGCCCCGGCCTTAATAAAATCGTTCTTTATGTCATCTATTTCTTCTTTAGGCAGCGTGTGCGCATAGTCTTTTACTATGCTGCTGTCGTTTTTAGCGGCTTTGGCATATTGAAAGCTCTTAAAATAGCTATCGGTTTGCAATACTTTTAATACGGCCCTGGCAGAATCCGGTGTCCTTAGCTGATCATTTTTTAGCAGGGAATCAATATCATTAATACACTCAATATTCCTGTTGAAAGCGTTATCGATAAACGCTTTAAAATACAGCCTGTCCTTGTTATCCAGTTTGCCGGCGCATAATTGAAACTGGGTTTCAAGCCTGAAATACTCTTTTTTATCCAGCAGCTCTTCAAGCTTTTTAACTGCCGCTTTGTTTTGTAATGTTTTTGTGTGATCACTGCAGCCCGGCAATATTAATGCTGCCAGGGCAAAGCATAAAAGGTATTTAATAGTCACTATACTTTTAATGGGATATTTTGCGTTTGTGACAATCAGGGGGATCATTTTTCTTTCTCCATAAAGGTAATCCGGTTACCAACAGGATCAATCACTGTGACTGTGATCGAATCAGGGTCCCAAAAAGGGATTTCTAATCCCGGTCGGTTGTATTTATACTTTTTATCAATGAGTTGTTTGTGGTACTCCCTTAACCCCTTAAACTCATCAACAGTTACGCGAACGCCGGGACTGCCGTCGCCATGATGTTCTGAGAGATGAAATATAACATCTCCTAACGAAACCTGCATATATTTGGGCGCGCCGGGTTCAAAAGTATGGGTCCAGTCGACTTTAAAGCCAAGCCAATCTACATAAAACTCAATGGTTTTATCGTAATCAAATATCCGGAGTGTAGGTTTTACTATCGGCATGCCCCCTGACCCCCTAAATGGGGAATTTTAGTGTTTTACAAATAATATTCAATGGCCCTTAAATTCCTCCTAACATAACTGCACTAACTTAAATTGAAAATCGACTTGTAAAATAATTTCGAATAATGAATATTGAATGTAGAATATCGAAATATTACTTCATCATCCGGTGTTCGATATTCGTTATTCGATATTAAATGCCTTAAGTTAGTAACATTATTTCTTTAGGGGCCGGGGGGCCGTCCTACCCTCTCCCCAGCAAATCATCCAGCTTATTGCGTTCGGTTTGCAGTTCGCGGGCCAGCTTTTTTTCTTTGTCGTTGGCCTTTACTTTATAGGCTTTAAATTCTTCTTCCAATTCATTATAAAGCTGCGTGCGGTAGCGGGCTTCACGCCTGAAACTCCCCGACCGGGCAATCACCACCAGCGCGGTTAACCCAAACAGAGCTACCAATCCCCAAACTATTAAGTTATAAGCCGTTTTTGAAATTAAAATGCCCAGGATATCCACCTGGTCAATGCGCGCCGAGAGCGATTGCGCCCGGTTATCGGCGTCGGCCTTTAAACTATCGATAACTTTATTTTGTATGGCCAGCTTATTTTGGGCATCCTTTAATCTCATGCGGCTGCTTTTTAAAGTGTCCGACACGTTTTTCCATACCGCAGAAAACAGTGGCTGCTGGTGATAGTAAACTTTCGAAAGCAGGTATTGATATTGCCCGCCGAGGCTTTTGGTACTTAAAATTTGGGCTGGCGGCGTGGTGTCTGCTCTTTGCGCGGCCCTCGCCAGTGAGTCGGCCCTGGAGCGGTACGAATGGTACTTGTAAGTTTTATATACGGGAGTCGGTTTAACAGCGGTGCGCTTTTTTGCGCTGTCCTGCGCATAGCTCATTGATAAAACGCCGCAAATGAGTATGGCTGTGAGAGGGATCCGTAACATAATAGCTTGTTTAGTAAAGTAAAATTAATATTAAGATTTGAGATGTGAGATATGAGATGTGAGATTTGTTCATTTGTCCATGGTCGATAGTCCATAGGCCATAGCCATGAAACCGTAGCAACACCACTAAATTAAACGTAAAAAGCTATGGACTATTGACCATGGACCATCGGCTTTGGTCGTTTGGCCATAGCTAATAGTCCATGGACCATAGCCATGAAACCATAGCAGCACCACTAAATTAAAATTAAAAAGCTATGGATTATGGACCATGGACCATCGACTTTTGTTCGTTTGGCCATAGCTAATAGTCCATGGACCATGGCCATGAAACTATAGCAGCACCACTAAATTAAAATTAAAAAGCTATGGACTATTGACCATCGACCATCGACTTTTTATCTTCAATCTCATATCTCACATCTCAAATCTCAAATCTAAACTTATATTAGCACCATGAATATAGGTATTATCGGCCTCGGCGATATGGGGCGCTCGTATGCCAAAGCTTTTTCCAAAGCGGGCTACCAGGTTAGCGGCTGCGACCTGCCCGAAAACCGGGCCAGGCTGGAGGCCGAGCTTAGCCCGTATGGTATAAAATTGATGGATAACGGGCACGACATATCGCGCACCAGCGACTTTATCATTTATTCTGTCGAGGCCGACAGGCTTGCCGGGGTGGTAGCCGAATGCGGTCCTTTTACAAAATATGGCGCTATAGTTGCCGGGCAAACCTCGGTAAAAACCCCCGAAATTGAAACCTTTGAAAAATACCTGCCTGCGGATGCGCACATCATCACCTTTCATGCCATGCACGGGCCGGGTTTTGAGCCTAAAGGGCAAAAACTGATATTGATACCCCACCGGACCGATAAAAAAGCCTATCAGCGGGTGCTTGACCTGTTCACTGCCGTTGGGACCGATATTGTGGAGATTGCCAATTACCACGAGCACGATAAAATTGTAGCGGATACCCAGGCCGTAACCCATGTAGGCTTTGAAAGCATGGGCACCGCCTGGAAGTCGGCAGGTTTTTTCCCCTGGGAAAATGCATCGTATGTGGGCGGTATCGATAATGTAAAAATTCTGACTACCCTGCGTATATTTAGCTACAAGGCGCACGTATATGCCGGTTTGGCCATATTGAACCCTTATGCCCGGCAACAGGTAAAACGCTACGCCATATCCGAGTCGGAACTGTTTAAGCTGATGATCAAAGAGGAAGAAAAAGACTTCAGGTCAAGGCTTTACCGCGCCCGCGATTTTGTTTTTCACGAAAGCCGCAAGCCAATTATGCTGAGTGATACGGTGATGAAAGAATTTTCGCTCTCGCAACGCCCCGAGCAGCAAAAACCCAACTCGCATTTAAGTATTTTAAGCATGGTTGACGCCTGGTACCACCTGGGTGTAAATCCTTACGATAACCTCATTTGCCAAACGCCTCCGTTCCGTTTGCGCCTTGGCATTGCCGAATATCTTTTTAAGAATGAAGAACTGCTGGAAGAATCGATAGAAACGGCCTTGTATGATAAAACTATTCGCGGCGACGACCTGGAGTTTCATTCAGCGGTAAGGGAATGGTCGTCAATTATCGGGTATGGCGACATGGAAGGCTACAAGAAGCATTTTAACGAAGTGCAGGCCTTTTTTGACGGCAGGCTGGAAGAAGGGAACAGGCAAAGCGCGGAATTGATCAGAAGATTAATGATGGCGTAGGTTGATTTTATTAGTTTTTTTAAAAGAGAAATTCCATGGGAGTCTTCAACTTTTTTAGACGGAATAAAACGCCGGGTGAAAATTCCATAAGCAAAGCAGAGCCATCGGCTGAGCAAACGGTTTTTGCGGATATTGCATTAAGTATAATCGGCCCGACAGTTGAGAGTTTTGGTTTTAAGAGGTTTACTACAGAAGTAAAAACTTATAGTACTACTATTGTTTTTCGTAAAGGCAAACGATACATAAAGATCAGTAGCACGAGCTATCCGACAGATTATCCTTATTTCTACGATTTAATCTTAGGCGAGGGCAACAGTGATGATTTTTTTGAATATGATTGGAATAGCGTGTCAATAACTAGTCTCGCTGAAATTATCGATCCTCTTAAAAAGATACATAGTTATAATTTCCCAGTCGGAGATCCAGCCTTTGATAAAAGGATAAAACTTAGTGTTGAAAATGCTAATCTGGATTTGGTAAAATACGGTTCTGGTTTTTTAGAAGGTGACCTGTCAATATTTTACCAGGCAAGGAAAGAGGTTAATACTAAGAGGGAGCCTTATAGAGTTTCGGCACCTGACAAAAATAGCGTGCGCAAGACGACTTATGAACCGATCAGCGTGAAACAAAAGAAAAAATACAGTTAACATTAATGGTCCTGTAAATAAAACTACCGAAAGCAAGACCCAAAGCGCCGGAGTTAATTATGAGGCTAATGTCGGCGTAGATTGATTTTCGAAATATCAATTGGCGCTTGCAAAATTCAGGAGACAAAATGAAAACACTCATCGAAAATAAAGATTATGACGGGATCAGGCGCCTGCTTTCGGCGGATCCAAACCTCGCAAATGAAGGCATTCCGTTCGACGAAAAAGACACCAGGAAGGCCCATCCGTTGCACCGTATTTGCGATGCTGTTTTTGCGAAGAAAATTACAAATGAAGATGCCATCACAATTGCAAAAATATTTTTAGAATCCGGAGCCAGGATTGAGGGCAATCAAGCAACAGAAAACCAGGACACGCCCCTTATGGCCGCTGCCAGCCTGCATGCGGAGCGATTAGGCATATTTTATATAGATAAGGGCGCAAATGTGCACTATGCTGATAAAAACGATGGCGCCACCGCCTTGCATTGGGCAGCCTACTGCGGACGGGATGAGCTGGTAGCGCGGTTGATCAGCGCCGGCGCGGCAATCGATCAGCGGGATAGGTCATATGACAGCACCCCGGTTGGCTGGGCGCTGCAGCCATTAATTACCGGCGATAAGTTTAACATTTGGCGCCAGGCAGCCTGCATCAAATTGCTGCTAAAAGCAGGGGCAAATACTACGGGGCTGAACGATAAAGCGACCCGGCAATTGCAGCTATTAGCGGCAGAAGATGAAGAGTTAAAAAAGCTGTTAGCCTAAGTATTATGATTTAAAAAACACCCCCGTTCATAAAAATGTATTTCATAAATAATTAACCCGGGATATTTATGAAACAAGAAGTAATAAGATCCAAACATTATCCCCGTAAACTGCAAACTACCAGAAGATTATGACCATATTCAAAAGCAAGTCGATTTTTTAGACAGTTTGCACCCTATTTTGATGCAACTAAAATACAGATCTGGTATTTTGTATAAAAAGAATGATTGAAAACAAGTAACGAAAGGGAACTCATTCAGCAGATTCAAAATGACCCGAAGCAGTTTGAGGTACTTTTTGATACTTATTATTTCGATATATTTAATTATATACTCCGCCGTACAGGTGATCCGGATATCGCCCACGATGTCTGTTCTGAAACTTTTTTGAAAGCATTTTTACACATTAAAGATTTCAAATGGAGGGGCATACCCATTGCCTTTTGGTTATACCGCATAGCGGGGAACGAACTTATGCAATATTATCGCAAAAGAAAATATACTCCTGACTCTCTAGATCAACTTATCGAATCATACGGCTGGGATACCATTGACCCGCAAGGTTATGAAGCGTTAAAAAAGCAGATCGAGGAAGAAAAAAAGCAGGATGACGATTTCCGGCTTATACAGCGCCAGCTACAGGTTCTCCCGGTTATCTATCAGGAGGTGATCGCGCTGCGCTACTTCGAACAAAAAAATATCAAAGAGATATCCCTAATACTTAAAAAAAAAGAAGGGACAGTAAAGTCTTTATTGTCAAGGGGCATCGAAAAGTTAAAGAACCTTATCTGAAGCCATGCAACGAAATTAATGTTCGTGTATTTATAAAAAAAAATAGTGATGAAAAAAGATAATGTGGAAGCACGGCTCGAAAATTTAAAGATCAAGTCCGTAGTTCCGCCGGAGCCGCAACTACTGAAATTAGCGATCATCAGTTCTAAACGATCTGTACGCTTATCGCTATGGCTGCTTGGCATTCCGTTTTTGTTCTTATCAGGAGGCTTGGCCGACAGTCTTTTTCACATTTTGCTGCCCCCCTGGTCGGTCCTGAAAGAATATGGATCATCGTGGCCGGAGTGGATCAGGATCGGTTTTTTCATGACAGTGGTCATTGTCATACCGCTTGTGGCGGTGGTGTTAAATATACTGGCTATCCTGTTCGTTCACTACGATCGTGCACAGAAGGTGCTGCATATTGCGATCCGCTTCAAAAAGGCCAATATGATCATCCTGTTCATTGCAGGAGTTGTAGCCATGTTATTTATCGGACACTCTATTGCCGACTGGATTGCCGGAACAAACTAAAAAATTCAACTACACCGAATCACCATATGAAAAATTTAACAATAAAACACATCAGCCGGAGCACAGCAGGTATCAGCCTGCTGCTGATTCTGCTTACCATCGCGTCAGTTATGCTGTATCCACAAAACCTGAACGGCTTTGCACGGCTTTCATTTATCTTAACCACCAGCTTTTTATTTGCTTACTTGATCTTTTGCCTCCGCATCCCGGCTATGGCTGCGCACGCAGGTTATCGAACGGCCTTTGAAGACGGCAGCAAAATAGGCTTTCTTGCCGGTATTTTTAACATTGTGCATCTGACAGTGGAATGCTTTGTAGCTATTCCGGAAAAAATTAACTCAACGGCAACCTTGTCATTTATGTGCGTGTTATTTATCTTGTTTGGGGTTTCTGCATATATAACCGGAAGAAAAATAAACAAAACCGGCCCCGCGCTGCTAAGCGGTATATGGTGCGCTATGGTCAGCATCCTGATCTTATTTGTTTATGGATTCCTTTTGGACGTTTTGTTTTTTTCGCAAATGAAAGCGATACTGCGTTACGACGAAGAGTTTATCCAAAGCAAAATGGCCTTAGATTCCTTTGTTATCCACAATACCTTAGAATCAGGGGGAACCCATTTGCTGGAAGCACCATTTATCGCCCTGATATTTAGTTTATGTGCAGTCTTAATAAATAGAGTTCAGGTCTCTTTTTCGAAGAAATGAGTTGTTTAATCAGAAGCATACAACCGATTTAGTCTTATATGCGGCTAATTTTTAGAGGAACCTGTAATTTTAGTTGGATGCCGTAAACAAAGTCCAGGGGTAAGCTTTCATATCCCTTAAATATTTGCCCTGGCTTTTCACATATTCAGGATGCTTTTTCAGGAAAGGCCCTGCCAGGAAATCTGCCCCGCCGGGATGGCCCATATGTGCCCAAAACTGCATTTTTTGAGCCATATCGGCAGTAGTTACTTTTCCCTGGACTGCACCCATGGGGAAGAAAGGCGGTTCTCCCCATTCAATACAGGCTATCGGGTCTTCTTCCAGGTGGCCGTCAATAACGCAGCGGTTGTAGGCATTTTTATGGTCCAGCGCATCATAGGTATCGCCTTCGATAGTCTTGCCGGTGGTATCATTCAGCTTGCCTTTGTAATCATTCAGCACCAATTTTTCCATCCGTAATTTGCGGGCATTGGGCGAAGTGGTTTTATTGTTTACGTCAAATGTAGTCTCATCTTTTATCAGCGTAGGGTCAGTCGGGAAATTTGAACCGATAAAAGCGGTGTCCTTTGAGCGCCAAAGCTTATAATCTTTAAGGCCAAGCTCCAGCTTGGCCACTTCGTTGGTTTTGGTATCGCCTATCAGCCAGTCGTTAGCATAACCGCCGTTATTATCGGTGACCATTATCTTAACCACGTCGTCGATACTATTGCCATATTGGGCTGCTTTTCGCGCACGCATAAATTCAGGCGTTTTGGTAGTGTCGAAGCCTTTAAAGCCGGCTATGGTAGTTTCGGTAATTACTATGCCGCTTTTTGATACCACGAAATCATCGCCGCTATGAATAAAGCCGGGCACGCAGTCCATTATTATATGGTTCCCCTTGCCTGGCTTAATATCGGCTATCATATTCCAGCGCTCGCCTATGATATAATCTACCCAATTGTTATGGCCTATTACAATCTTATGGTCCTTTGTAAAGCTGCCCGTAGCGATAAATGCGCTGCAATTTCCCGGGGCTTTATTATCGCCGCTGCCGGGTTTCGCCTTGTTCATCAGCATAGGTACATAGTATTCAGCAAGCTCAATGTAAGCGTTCAGCGCCGTTACGTCAAGCGAATCATACTTCAGGCCTTTCGCGCGCAATCCTTCGGCAATACCGCTGATCTCATCCTGGTATTCTTTATCAATTTTTTTCCACAAGAACCGTGAGGCTGCTGCGCGGTAAAAATTCCAGTCCTTTCCGCTCATGCTGGGCAGGTAGTATTGCATCATTTTCATTACCGTGTCGATCTCGCTGGCCGCCAGGAAACCATGTTGGTAACCAATGTCGGCAGGTGAGCCGGAAAGATGCAGGTATATCCAGCCGTTCTTATCTTCGCGGGTGGCATTGCCAAGGCGGTCGTGGGTGGCAGGTGCCTGCGAGCAGCTAAACAGCAAAGCGGCACACGTACCTAAAATGCGGGTAATTTTTAATTTCATGTTGATTTAATTATGATTAGGTAAACTTCTTTTTTATCGGGCATTTCGAATTTTTCCACTTTATCGTAGTTGTAAAAAGCTTCGGCGCTTTCAATTTGATCGGGCATAAATCCTTTTCCAATTATCTTCTCGGCTTCATCGATCGTGTATAAATTGCCTTTTATATTAAATACAAAACCATAATTGGATTTCCTTAGATCCCGCATATAGGTTTTTTCTTTTTTTCCGTCCAGGCTAAAGCTTATTGGAATAGTGTACATAACCTTTACCGGTTTGCCGTCTTGTATGCCCGGTCTCCAGGCGGGGCAATCTTCTAATACCCTTGCGGCCTCAGCCTCGCAGCCGGCTCCGATACAATTTTTGGGCGTAACTTCGGTTATCTTACCATATTCATTTAAAACAAACGAAACATTAACTTTTCCATTAATACCAATCAATCGTGCCACTTCGGGATATTTGAGGCTTTTGCTGATATAGTTGCGAAAGCCCTGTACGCCCCCCGGAAATTCGGGGACTTGTGTAATAGAGGTGAAAGTCTTTCCGCTGCCCGTTTTTTTCGAAGTATCGGCGGTTAAATGAACGTGTGCATATAATAACTGGCTGGTGAATAGTGCAATCGCTAATAAGTAAAGGCGTTTCATACCGTAAAGGTAAAATATCCCTGAGTTTTTACAATAGGGCAAACAATTTCGGTTAGGCTGGCCTGTATTTTTTAACGGCGCTGTCAATAACCTGCAAAAAGTGCCGGCGACATTTATTTCGACGAGGGTTTGATGACCAGCAGGTAAACTTCTTTTTTATGGCGCAGCTCGAATTTCTGATCTTTATTATAATCGTTAAAAGGTTCGGCACTTTCTATTTTCTCTGGCGAAATGGTTTTTCCGAGGATATCTTCTGCCTCATCAACCGAGTAAAGTTTACCTTTTATATTAAAAACAAAGCCATATTCTGATGCGGCCAGGTTTTCCATATAAACCTTTTCTTTTTCCATGTTGAAACTTATGGGGACGGTATAATTTACTTCCACTGCCCGGCCGTACTGCATCCCCGGTTTCCAGGGCTTTGACCGCTGCACCACTTTTACGGCTTCCGATTCGCAGCCGGCGCCTATGCAGTTTAAGGCAGCAACGTTTTTTACCCGCCCGTCGCTGTCAACTACAAATGATACGTAAACCTGGCCGTTGATGCACATTAAACGTGCTGCGTCGGGGTAATGCAGGTTTCGTTTTATGTATTTGTTAAAAGCAGTTATACCGCCCGGATATTCAGGCTCAAATGCCATCACCGCGTCACCGCTCTTCGCGCCCGTTTTCTTCGTGGTATCGGTTTTCACCCGGGCCACGGCGGTTGCCACGCAGCAGGATAGCAGCAGGACCAATAAGGCGAAAAAGCGGTTCATGATATAAAGTTAAACTAACGGGCAGGATTACGCAAAGCCTCGAAGACAAATTATTTTTTGGTCTTTGAGGCCACATGCACCCTGTTGCCAACCTCGTAAGCCATAGCCATATATCGCAGCAATTCTTCAGTAATGTCGTTTTGATCGTAAATGCGCGCGTGGTGGACAAAGAAACGGTTGGCCAGGTTGTCGACCTTGTAAAAGCACAAAGTATTATCAAAAAGCGAAGTCAAAACCAAATGAACGTCGATGTAATCCGGGCCGACCTTATTGATGGAGCAGAAACGCATTTTGGTCAGCAGGGCCACCCTTGTTTTAACCGGGTGGAGTTCAAAAGGGCCTATCTTCCGGTAAGTTGATAAAAATAAGTTAAACAGCCCTATGCTTTTCTCCGGCTTACCATGCAAAAAATCATCTACCGTGTAACTCCCGCAGGAGTGCGACTGATTTTTATTAAAGAATTTGTGATGGCATTTGGGACAGGTCCACATAATACTTTTAAATATAAGTAATGTGGATTATTAAGCGCGAAGCGGTTTTTAATATATTTGATTGTTGCCGAATTTTGGCAGGAAAAATACCATGTTATCATGAAGGAAAAAAAATTTCATAGGGTAAACCCGTTTCTCCCGGTAAATAATTTAAAAGACACGCTGAGTTTTTACAAGAACAAGTTGGGCTTTTACGACGAGTGGACCTGGGAAGAAATGGACGGCGGTATACGACGCGACGATATGCACCTTATTTTTCAGCAGGCGCCGGCATATACACGGTTAATAAACAGCAGCAGCCACTGGTTTGTACTGATGTGGTTTGTTGACAATGCAGATGAGGTGTACAAAGAATTTAAAGAAAAAGAAATTGAATTGATTAGCGAGATAGGAGACAGGCCATGGGGCACCAGGGAATTCAGTATCAGGGACATAAACGGGTACGAAATAAGGGTTGCCGAAAGCAGCGATTAGTATCGCGTCTTTCATAAATAGGCGTGCATTCTCTAGTCCCAGGGAAAAAGATAAAAATCCGATAGCAGACCGTTTACTTCAAACAATCAACCTAATCCGGGCTTGTCAGGCAATAACTACCGGGGTTTCACCAGCCTTAACAAGCTGCCGGGTGTGTTTTGCTATCATCCATTCCTCATCGGTTTTTATCACACAAATTTTCGCCCAATTTTCGCCTGATGAAATTATGCCGGCCCCTTCATTATTTAAGGATTGATTGAGGGTTATGCCCATATAGTCCAGGTCCTCGCAGATACGCCGGCGTATAACCGCTGAGTTTTCGCCGATCCCGCCGGTAAATACAAGCGTGTCAACACCGCCCATGGCCGCTGCCATTGCGCCGATAAATTTTTTTGCCTGGTAACAAAACAAAGTAAGCGCGGCCCTGGCTGCCGGGTCGGCTGCCTCATTTTGCAGTAGTTGCAGCACATCGCTGGTGCCCGCTATCGCTTTCAGCCCTGATCTTTTGCTTAACAATTCGTTCAGGTCATTGGCATTTAGTTTCGCGTGCTTTAACAAGTAAAGTATTACACCGGGGTCAAGGTCGCCGCTTCGGGTACCCATCACCAGCCCGCCGATTGGGCTTAAACCCATGGTAGTATCCACACCGATGCCGTTTTTTACGGCGGCCATACTGGCGCCATTACCCAAATGAGCTATAATGACTTTATGATTGCTAGGGAATTGGCGGTCTTCGCGCAGTTTTTCCATAATGTACTCGTATGAAAGCCCATGGAACCCGTACCGCATCAGGCCTTTATCTTTATATTCGGCGGGAAGCGGGTAGTACCTGGCGTGCGCGGGCATGTGACGATGAAAACAGGTATCGAAACAGGCAACATGCGGTATGCCCGGGAAAGCCGATTGAAAACCCCTGATCATGCTTATGGCGCCGGGCAGGTGGTTTGGCGCAAGATAAATATACTTGCAAAGCGATTTTACCATGGCATCTGTTATACGCGCAGGTTCGCGGTGGTCCGGGCCGCCTTGTACCAGCCGGTGGCCGATAGCTATAACCGAAAAACGGTGCTGGTTATTCTTTATCCAGCTAATTACGGCCTTGGTTGCGTCAACTATCGTCGTGTAGCTCGTATCGACGCTCTTATAAATTACCTGCCCCTGTTCCCTTATTTCCATTTCTGACCCCTCTACGCCTATTCTTTTTACTTCCCCGCTCACCTTAGCGTCCAGCGAAAGGGAATCATAAAGTTTAAACTTGAGGCTCGATGAGCCGCCGTTAAGGCTTAAAATATAGCTTGCCTGCTTGTCCGTCATAATTGAAATCTTACCGTTTAAAAACACGAATTAAATTATGGGCTAAAAGTAGGCAAGTGCCTATACGCGGAAAATGACGGTATCAGGGATAAAAAGTGACGGATGTCATTAATCTGGAAACGATTGGGAATTGGATTAGCCAGGCTTTGATTTGACGGCGATCAGGCAAGGCTATCCCATGTCCACCGAAGTTATTGGCGCCCGGGCCAAAAAATCTTTAAAAAACAAGAAAAATCTTTAAAACAGTGTATCCCTTTTCCAAATAAGGCAAAAAAATGACTATCGTCACTTTTTTGTGTGTATTAAATTATATTTGGTGCAACAGCGGGTGCCGACATTTGTAACGATAGTCACTTTATTGCTGTTACATATGATTATGGAAAACGCGTTATTGCTAAAATCAATTATTGAAAACGCTATTGACGGCATAATAACAATTGACGACCGGGGACTTGTGCAAACCATTAACCCGGCTGCCTGTAAATTGTTCAATTATAGCCCCGAAGAGGTAATTGGCAATAACGTAAACATGCTGATGCCCGCGCCGTACCGCGAGCAGCACGATGAATATATAAACCGCTACCAGCGCACGCACGAGCCGCATATTATCGGCATCGGCCGCGAGGTGACAGGTATGCGGAAGGAAGGGGTGACCTTCCCCTTCAAGCTCGGTGTAACGGAGGTTCAATTGCCTGACCGTAAAATTTATGCCGGCTTTATTCATGACCTCAGCCGCGAGAAAGAGGCCGAAGAACAATTGAAAGAATATGCCGCCCACCTGGAGGACCTTGTGGAAAAGCGCACACAAATATTAAAGGAAACCGTTAGCGAGCTTGAACTTGCGAAAGAAGAAGTAAGCGTATCCTTAGAAAAAGAAAAGGAACTTGGCCAGCTAAAAAGCCGCTTTGTATCCATGGCTTCGCACGAGTTCAGAACGCCGCTTAGCTCCATACAACTATCGGCCTCGCTTATTGATAAATATGCCGAGCCGTTTGAGAGCCCGAATATTGCCAGGCATATCAGCAAGATAAAAGGCGCGGTGGGGCAGCTTACTTCCATCCTTAATGATTTTCTTTCGCTGGAAAAGCTTGAGGCAGGAAAAGTTGAACCGAATTTTAGTAATTTTGACCTGGTTAAGCTCGGGGAAGAGATCACCGAGGAAATGCAAATGGTTGCCAAGCAAAACCAGAATATTATTTACCAGCATACAGGCACCACCAGCATGGTTTATCTTGATCAGAACTTGTTAAAGAACTGTATCATCAACCTGATATCAAACGCCATAAAATATTCGGGCGAAAATACATTTATTGAATTTAATACCGAGATAAACGGGGGCTGCAGCGTTACTATAAAAGACAACGGTATCGGCATCCCCGAAACGGACCAGAAACATCTTTTTGAAGCGTTTTTCAGGGCCCACAATATCGGCAATATTCCGGGTACGGGCCTGGGTCTTAATATAGTGGCGCGATACGCGGGCCTGATGGATGGCAAGATCAATTTTAAAAGCAGCGTAAACCACGGAACAATATTCACCATTTCATTCCAGACAGTATGAGCAAAAAAGTATTGATCATTGAAGACAATAATGACATCCGCGAAAACGTGGTTGAAATACTCGAACTTGCGGGTTATACCGTATTTGCGGCGCCCAATGGCAAAGCCGGCGTCGACCTGGCCACAAAACACCTGCCGGATATTATCCTGTGCGACATTATGATGCCCGAGCTCGACGGCTACGGCGTATTATACATGCTGAACAAAAATCCGGCCCTGGCCGCAGTGCCGTTTATATTTTTGACAGCAAAAGCCGAGCGCGTTGACCTGCGCAAAGGTATGGAGATGGGCGCCGATGATTACCTTACAAAGCCCTTTGACGACATGGAGCTTTTAAACGCCATTGAAAGCCGCCTTAAAAAGCAAGACGCGCTGCAAAATTTTTACAGCAAACCGCTTGACCAGTTGAGCGCCATCATTGGAAAAAATGAGGGACTTAAAGAATTGCGGAAGACGATACAGGAGCGAAAAGTACGCCAGCTTAAAAAGAACCAGGTTGTTTACTACGAGGGCGACAAAGGCAACGGCCTGTACCTGGTGATAAGCGGTAAGGTAAAGACCAACAAACTGGCCGAAGACGGCCGCGAGCTGATGACGGGTATCTATTCTTCTGACGAGTACCTTGGCGTAAACGCCACGCTTACCAATGAGCCTTACGGCGATACGGCAACCGCCCTCGAAGACAGCACTTTGTGCCTTATCCCAAAAGACCAACTGGAACGGCTGCTGAATTTATATCCCGAGGTTGGGCGCGAGTTTATCAAATTGCTGGCAAACGATGTGCGCGACAAAGAGGAGCAATTACTGCAGCTTGCTTATAATTCGGTGCGGAAGAGAATGGCCGAAGCCATGCTGCGCCTGCACCGGCAGCAAAGTGAAAACGACAGCTTCAAAATAAGCCGCGAAGACCTGGCGGCGATGGCCGGCATGGCTACCGAAACGGTAAGCCGCACATTATCGGATTTTAAGGATGAAGGCCTTATTGAGAAAAAGGGAAGCATTATTACCATACTCGACGCAACCCGCCTGGCAAAAATGAAAAACTGACCACAGTCACTATTCTTGCTGACGCCGCTCATAAGTTAGCCCTACCGTTAGAACTATTTTTGTTACCATGAAAATAGTTTGCATATGAAAGCGGTAGCCTACAGTATAAAACCTTTTGAAAAGGAGTTCCTTGCAAAAGCGAACCAGAAGAAGCACGACATCACCCTGATATCAAATGCGTTAACCGCTGAAACTGCAGGTTATGCGGAAGGGAAGGATGCTGCCATTGTTTTTACAAATGACGACGTATCAGCAGGGGTGCTTGAAAAACTGGCCTCGGCCGGTATCAAATATATTGTGACACGGTCGGTGAAGACCGACCATATCGATAAAGAAGCTGCTGCGAAATACGGTATAAAACTGTCCAACGTTCCTTCATATTCGCCGCAGGCTATAGCTGAGCATGCCGTAGCCATGGCCTTTTCGCTTAACAGGCATTTGATTGCAGCCGATAAGCATTGTCATGATCTCGACTTCAGCAACGACGGCCTGGTCGGTTTCAATTTCGCGGGGAAAACCGTCGGCATTATTGGCCTGGGGACTACAGGCCAAACGGCAGCTCGGATATTTAGCGGCATTGGGTGTAAAGTTTTAGGTTATGATTTGTCGTTCCCCGAAGACTCGCCATTTATTCAGCCTGTGACGCTTGACGAGCTTCTTGCCTCGTCGGATATCATATCGCTGCATCTTCCGCCGTCCTCACAAAATGTGCACCTGGTAAATTACGAGATGGTTAGCCGGATGAAGCACAATGTCATGCTGATCAATACATCGCGCGGGGCAATTATTGACACCGAAGACGTGCTGACCGCCCTGGAAAACGGCCAGGTAGGTTACCTTGGCCTCGACGTGTACGAACCTGAGGATGACCTGGTTTTTAAAAATCACAAGCCTGACGCCCATACTGACCCTTTATTAAAAAAACTGCTGGAGCACCCCAACGTGCTGATTACGCCGCACCAGGCATGCCTGACGCGGGAGACCTTACAAGAGATAGCCGACCGGACGATTAAAAACCTTGACATGTGGCAGCAGGACAAGTGCGCCGGCGATGCCTGCGTGTGCCATAAGAGCGCCAAACCGGCCAAAGACGATCATCTTTTAAATGGATAAAAATATGACCATAAAGAAAAAACAACCCGGCCTTGCCGAAAAATATAACGTTCCGGCGCCGCGCTATACCAGCTATCCTACCATGCCCTATTGGGATTCAAATGCCTTCAGCCAGGCGGAATGGAAACTGTCTGTAAAGAGATCATGTACCGAGAGCAATGCGACCGAAGGAATAAGCTTGTATGTCCATTTGCCTTTTTGTGAAAGTTTGTGCACCTATTGCGGCTGCAATACAAGGATAACCAAAAATCACGGTGTTGAAATGCCGTATATCCTCGCCGTTTTAAAAGAGTGGCAAATGTACCGGAGCATATTGGGCGAAAAGCCGGTCATCCGCGAACTGCATTTAGGCGGCGGTACGCCGACATTTTTCAGCGCCGAAAACCTTCACCTGCTCATCTATGGGCTTTTGGAAGGCGCTGATATTCATCCCCAGGCCGAATTTAGTTTTGAGGCACACCCGGCCAACACTACCGTTAAACACTTGCAAACTTTATACGATCTTGGGTTTCGCAGGCTTAGCCTCGGCATCCAGGATTTCGACCCCACGGTGCAGTTTATCATTAACCGTCATCAAACCGTTGAACAAGTACAGTTTGTAACAGACGAAGCGCGCCGCATTGGTTACAAATCAATAAATTACGACCTGATCTACGGCCTTCCGCTGCAAACCATCGATGGGCTGACCAATACCATTCACCGCGTAGCTGAATTGATGCCTGACCGGATTGCCTTTTATAGTTATGCGCATGTCCCCTGGGTAAAACCCGGCCAAAGAAAATTTACAGAAGCGGATCTGCCGGACGTAAATGAGAAAATCAGGCTGTACGAGATTGGCCGCTGCCTGCTTAAAAGTTATGGATATATTGATATCGGCATGGATCATTTCGCCATGCCGGGCGATACTCTTTGCCTCGCTGAGCACACCGGAAGGCTTCACCGGAACTTTATGGGGTATACCGACAATCACACACGGCTGCTCATCGGCCTGGGGGTATCGGCAATCAGCGATTCGTGGTATGCATTTGCGCAAAATGTAAAGGTAGTTGAAGAATATATCAGTTTAGTCAATAACAGTACGGAGTTAGCGGGTGAACGCATGCTGCCGGTTTTTAAAGGACATATCTTAACGCGCGACGATCTCATTATCCGCCGGCACATCCTGAACATTATGTGCAAAGGCGAAACTGGCTGGGACCGGCCGGAAGAACAATGCGATGCGATATTTGACGCCCTGGACAGGCTCCAGCCATTGGCCGATGATGGTTTGATAACGCTTTATCTATCGGGGCTGAAAGTTACGGCCAAGGGCAAGCGCTATTTGCGAAATATTTGTATGGCTTTAGATGCAAGGTTATGGGCCGATAAACCGGCCACACAGCTATTTAGCATGGCCGTTTAATGCTAACCGCTTTTTTTGAAAAAATAACATGAAAAAATTTATTCTCCAGGCTTTAATTGTCTTATCCGTGATCATCATAATAGTATTTGGGATAATGATTGTTTCGTGGAGTATCGGAACAAAATTATGAACCGTGCCGCTCCCGCTTGGGCAGGCATATTTAAGAACTAACAAACGCTTTGAAAGCATCTGTCCAGCTTGCATTTACATTTAAACAACCAACATCGCCAGCATCACTAAATTTAGCAAGCATAAAGCAAAAATCGAAGTTATTGCCCGCATCCCTGAACCGGTCATGCCGCCAATAAAATTGGCTGAAAACACAACGATAACAGCAGTCATTATGTTAACCGGCGTGTGAAAGCCGAATATCAACAATATAAGCAGGGGCAAAAAAAGCACAAGCTCTGCTGCCAGTGAAAGCTTAAATAGAGGGCTTTCGCTTTTAACGGCGTTATGCGCGAAAGCCACCAATGTTTCCCAATTATTAGTCCTCTTTTTTGGTGCTACCCGTTTTTCTCTCCAATAAACCGGGGCATGTATCTTAATTACTGACATGACTCAATATGTTTTTGTTGCTATAAAGGTGGAGGATATCGCCGGCCCGTACCATGACCCGCCTCAACATAAAACATGACAAACGTCACTAAAATTGGAGCGAGATCACCGGCAAATAGTGGCGCCGGGCGTATTGCCGCCGGGGCTTAAATAGGGGATATTAAGCTGCAGCCCGCGCAAAACGAACCAGAAACCAAGGCAAACCATAAAATAGGGAATAACGGTATTGATACGCCTGCGGACCGCAGGGCCCATAAAACCGCTGCTTACGGTTGCGAGCACCATCAACGGGAATGTACCTGCCCCAAACCAAAACATATATTGGGCGGCTGATAAGGGCGACGCTGTGTTGATGGCGCCCGCCAACGCCAGGTAAACAAACCCGCAGGGCAGGAAACCGTTGAGCAGGCCGATCACCAGGTGGCCGGCGCGGTGCTGCAGGGCATAGTTCAGCATGCGGTTTACGGGCAATAAAAGGGACGAAAACAACTTGCTGTTAGCCATGCGTATCTTAAAAACCCTGGAGAAACCGGCCACAATGATCAGCATGCCGCTTGCCAGGCTGACGCCCTGCTGCAGGCCGTAGAACCATAACTGCCTGCCAATAAAGCCTATCAGCAAGCCTAAAAATGAATAAGTGATAATGCGGCCGGCGTTATAAAGCGTTTTATCTGCAACAATATGCAGCCATCCATTTTTGAAGCTGGGAACCGCAAATGCCAGGGGCCCGCACATCCCTATACAATGGATGCTGCCAAATAAGCCAATAAAAAAGGCGATAGTGTTATTGCTCATTGTATAGATAAATTCCCTGCCGGTACAGGTAGGATTTATGATCACTTTCCCAATTCATAACCAACTGCCATTTTCCCGCCGCCAGGTCGCCGGTTTGAATATCGGCCTCATTGCCCGTCCCGCTGTCTAATTTGTACATTTTATCCAGCCTGGTATCCGACGGGCGCATAAAGGCAATCCGGCCCTTTACCGGCTTGGTGAAGATTAATTTTAATGTATGTTTATTCACCTGTACGCCGGGCCGTGCGTGGTCTTTAACCACCTGCATTTCCATACCATAGTCGCGGTCAAAGTTTAACCCCTTTTCATAATATTGATGATCATAATCATCCTGCGGCGCCATAAACATGTAAATGCACATGCCCATAATATAGAGTATGAATATTGTCATACCCAAAAGAATTCCTTTTCCCCAGTTCATTGTTTAGTTATTTAATGGTCCTACAAAAGTTGTCTCTACGGTTTCTGCCACTTTGCTGTCGCTGATCAGCTGTAACCGCACTTCGGTTTTCAGTTTATGAATAGCCGATGCCTTCATGATGATAAAAAATACGGTTTTAACGGAGCTGCCATGAATTACCTTGCCAGGCGCCTGTATATATTTTATTTTCACCGACGGATCTTCGGCCCTCAATGTCAAAACTTTATCCTGGTTTGTTTTATTGATGATCTCGGCATTATAAATGTTGCTGATATTGCCGCCGGGCTGCTCCTGGTACAAAAAGCCCGCGCTGCGCATAACCGTTATATCCATATCGGTCCGGCTGAAAACGAAGTAGCAGAGTACTCCCGTTAATACAGCTATAACGGCGCTGTATGCCATCATCCGCCCTGTAAAGCTTGGTTTTTCTTTTTCATGGATCATGTTCCCGGAGAAGAAGCCGATCAGGTTGCGCGGTTTATGTATCTTATCCATCACCTCGTTGCAAACATCGATGCAGGCGGTACAATTAATACACTCCAATTGGGTGCCTTTGCGGATATCGATCCCGGTAGGGCAAACATCAACACACAGGCCGCAATCCACGCAGTCGCCTTTTGGCGCATCCGACAGATTTTTCCTGTCAAGCTTGCCGCGGGGCTCGCCTCTTACATCGTCATAAGCGACAACGAGTGTGTGCTCGTCGATCATTACACCCTGCAGCCTGCCGTAGGGGCAAAACAACGTACAAACCTGCTCGCGTATGCGGCTGTAAACGACATAAAACACAATGGTAAAAACCCATATGCTTATAAAACCAACCCAATGGCTGGTAATCGGTTCCACCGCTATTTTTATCAAAGCATCGCTGCCGATGATATAGGCCAGGAAGGTGTTCGAGATCAAAAAGGATACAAGTATGAAAATAATCGTCTTGGCGGTTTTCTTAAATATTTTCTCTTTGTTCCACGGCCCTGCATCCAGCTTTTTGCGCTTGTTTGCGTTTCCCTCTATCCATACCTCAATTTTGCGGAAGACCATCTCCATAAAAATGGTTTGGGGGCAAATCCACCCGCAAAATATGCGGCCGAAGGCAATGGTAAACAGCACAACGCAAACAATAAAAACCAGAGAAGCTATCACGAACAGAAAAATATCCTCCGGCCAAAAAACCTGGCCCAGCAATACAAACTGCCTGTCGATAAAGTTTAACAGCAGCAAAGGCTGCCTGTTAATGCGTATCAGCGGCCCCGTAAAAAAGAAAACCAAATAAAAATAACTCAGCCACGACCGCCATTTATAAAACGGCCCTTTCCTGATCACAGGATAGAGCCATTTCCTTGCGGTACTTTCACTGCCGCTCAATAATCCGTCCATATGTTTATTTAGCTGGTAGCGCAGTCGCTATATTCTTTTTACTAATGCTGGCAGGTTCGTCCAATTCCTTGATGCCCTGCGGCGCTTTAGGGTTTGGCGGATTTGTTCCATGCAGTGACTTTATAAAATTGGCAACATCAGATATCTGTTTTGGCGTTAATTGTTTTTCCCAGGTGGGCATGCCTTTTGCCAATACCCCATACTTAATTGTTTTAAACAGATCGTTTATCTTGCCGCCGTGCAGCCAGTAATCGTCCGTCAAATTGGGCCCCACCAGGCCCTGGCCCATTGCGCCGTGGCACGCCTGGCAATTTTGCATAAAAACCGCTTTTCCCGATGCCAGCGCAGCCGGGTCGGTCGTCCGCTTTACGGTATTTTCATCAACCTGGTTAGCAGCTTTGCTCAAAAAGGCCTTTTTGGCGATATCGGCTTGTACAACCTCGTTTTTATATTCGTCATATTGCAAAGGCGCCAAGTCAAATACGTGGTACACCAGCAAATAACATACGGCAAAGGCTATAGTGGCATAAAACAGGTACATGAACCAGGCGGGCGTGGGGTTATCCAGCTCCTGTATGCCGTCGTATTCATGCTCGATCAGCAAATCCTTCTCTTCCGACATAGGCTTTAGTGAGAGCAGTTTTTGCCAGACTTCTCCTTTCGGTTTTTTCTCTGCTTTAGCAGGTTTTAGTTCCGCTATGATCTGTTCCTTGCTGTATCCTTCTGATTTTAAAATAACCTGGGTAAGCACTTTTATCGCCCGCAGTATTACAAGCATCGCAATAATGAACAACAACAGCATCACCACTATAAAACCATAACCAATATAATTTTCGGTCTCGCCCGAAAGTAAACTATGGTCATCTTCTGCAATGGCCGGCGTAATGGAAAGCACAAAGCCGGATAATAAAATTGCGCGTAAATATTTCATAACTGTAATGATTTAGAGGTATCCATAATGCTGTCTTCCAGGGGGAGGTCGCTCATATATTCTACATGCTTTTTTCTGAGCCTGATGAGCATAACCGTTACCACGATAAAGAAAATGACAAATATTCCGAGCGAGGAGATGAGGTACACCTGGTCTCCCTTTATGTTTTTCAAATTGTCTATAAACTGGCTAAACATGATTGATAATGTTAATTATTGGCTGTTTTATTTGCTTTAATATCTGTTCCGAGGCGCTGCAGGTAGGCGGTTATGGCAACAATCTCTTTACTGCTTTTTACTTTGATATTGTCTTTCACCATATCGGCCGCGATAGCTTTTGCCTGCTTATCCAAATCCCTGTTGGCTATTCTCTCATAACCGGGGGCGTAAGGGACGCCTATTTTGCGCATAGCATTGATCTTGGCCACCGTGGTCGAAGTATCCAGGTCCTGCGTTATCAGCCAGTCGTAGGCTGGCATAATGCTTTGCTGGTTAAGTATCCGTGGGTCCATAAGGTGGTTGTAATGCCAGGCGTTGCTGTATTTTCCGCCTATCCTTGCCAGGTCGGGCCCGGTGCGTTTTGAGCCCCAAAGGAAAGGATGGTCGTACACAAACTCTCCGGCCTTGCTGTATTCGCCGTAGCGCTCCGTCTCCGACCTGAACGGCCTTATGGTTTGGGAATGGCAGTTTGAACAGCCTTCCCGTATGTAAAGGTCGCGGCCCTGCAGCTCAAGCGGCGTATAAGGCTTCACGCTGGCTATGGTAGGTACATTCGACGAAATGGTCAGCGTGGGCATCAGCTCAATAAAAGTTCCCACCAATATCACCAGCAAGGCGGCTATCATAAATTGAATGGGCCTGCGCTCAAGCCTGCGGTGCCAGCTGTTTTCGCGCACAATTGTTTGCACCGGTTCAAGCGGCATAGCCTGGGCTGCTTCGTTGGCTACCAGGCTTCCCTTTGCCATGGTTTTTACCAGGTTAAAAGCCATAATAATTACGCCCAGCAAATACATCGAGCCACCCAGCGAACGCATAATATGCATTGGTAAAATTTGCAGGGTGGTTTCTAAAAAGTTGGGATATTTGAGCATGCCCTCGGGTGTAAACTCTTTAAGCATCAGCCCTTGTGTAAAACCGGCCCAATACATGGGTATTGCATAAAATAAAATACCGAGCGTCCCGATCCAGAAATGGAATGAGGCCAGCTTTTTTGAATAAAGGTCGGTTTTATAGATGCGGGGTATCAGCCAGTATAATATGGCGAAGGTTAAGAAACCGTTCCAGCCCAAGGCGCCAACATGCACGTGGGCGATGATCCAGTCGCTGAAATGCGCGAAACCATTTATCTGCTTAAGCGAAAGCATTGGCCCTTCAAAGGTCGCCATACCATAGGCTGTTAAACCCACAACCATAAACTTAAGGATCACATCGTCGCGTACTTTATCCCAGGCGCCGCGCAGGGTAAGCAAACCATTGATCATGCCGCCCCAGCTTGGCGCTATCAGCATCACCGAAAAAGCTACGCCTAAGGATTGCGCCCAGCCGGGCAAAGTGGTATACAGCAAATGGTGCGGGCCGGCCCATATATAAATAAATATCAGCGCCCAAAAGTGCAGTATGCTCAGCTTATATGAATAAATAGGCCTGTTGGCCATTTTTGGCAGGAAATAATACATCATGCCGAGGTATGGCGTGGTAAGGAAGAATGCCACCGCATTATGCCCGTACCACCATTGCACCAATGCGTCCTGAACGCCGGCAAACACCATATAGCTTTTCCAGAAGGTTACCGGTATTTCGATGGAGTTAACAATGTGCAATACCGCGATGGTAACAAATGTGGCGATGTAAAACCAAATAGCCACATACAGGTGCCTTTCGCGCCGTTTGATGATGGTGCCGAACATATTGATACCGAATACAACCCAGATAATGGTTATCGCAATATCGATGGGCCATTCCAGTTCGGCATATTCATGGGAAGTGGTGAGGCCCAAAGGCAGTGTAATCACGGCCGAAACAATGATGAGCTGCCATCCCCAGAAATGAATATTACTAAGCAAATCGCTGAACATCCTGGTCTTAAGCAGGCGCTGCAGCGAATAGTACACACCCATAAATATGGCATTGCCCACAAATGCAAATATCACGGCATTGGTGTGCAAGGGCCGGATGCGCCCAAACGTGGTGTACTGGTTACCCATGTTCATGGCCGGGTGGTATAGTTGTATGGCTATGATCAGGCCTACCGTCATACCGATGATCCCCCAAACTACAGTGGCTATCCCAAAGTTGCGGACGATCTTGTTGTCGTAATAGAAATTTTCGGGTTGCATAAATCGTTTTTAATATGGTTGTAAAATTATTTCGGGCGGCTCAGCGGCAGAATGATTATGATCGGCTTAAAATGTGACGATAATCATTTTTCAGGCTCCTTCTCTTCCTCATCGTCGAGCAGGATGCGCATCGAAGGCGTGTACAGGTCGTCGTGCTGCCCGCTGCGCTGCGCCCAAAAAAAAGCGGCTAAAAAAAATAAGGCGAGCATTACGCTGCAACCAATAAGGAAATAAATAATGCTCATATCAACCTCCTCCGTTTGGCCATGAAATGTGTTGCAAGGCTGGTAAATGAAATAATGGTTACAGTACTTACCGGCATTAATATGGCCGCAGCAAGCGGCGATAAATTGCCGGTAACGGCGTAGCTAAGGCCTATCATATTATAAGTTAAGGATATGAGAAAGGAAATATGAATAATGGTAACCGCATCTTTTGAAAATTGGAGAAATGCGGGCAGTTTGGCAAACGATCTGCCGTCGAGGATGGCATCGCTGCCGGGCGAAAAATTATTCACATTATCGGTAACCGCAACGCCGAGATCGCTTTGTTTTAAAGCGCCCGAATCATTCAGGCCATCGCCAAGCATCATTACTTTGCTGTGCTGCTGCTGGAGCGTCGCTATAAAATCGAGCTTGTCTTGCGGCGACTGGTTGAAATACATGCTGCTCGGATGTTTAAAAAACTTAGCAAGGTCGTACCGCTCATGGTCGTGATCGCCCGAAAGCATAAAAAGATCGTAGTTAGCGCTCAAGCCTGCAACCTGTTCCATGCCGTCGCGATAATGCTGGGCAAAAGCAAAATAGCCCAGGTATTTTTTGTCTATCGCCAGGTGCACTTTAGTGCTTTCCGGGGCGGGCTCATTACAGCCTAAAACCAGTCTTGCGTTTCCAAGCAGCACCTGGTGCCCGTCCAGCAACGCTACAATACCCTTACCCGGCACCTCCGAATACTCGTCGGCCTTCAGGCGCTCGTTACTGCCCAGGTGATGATAGATCATCCGGCACAGCGGGTGTATGGAATTAATGCAAACGCTATAGATCAGTCGTTTTTGTTCAGCATTTAAATCCGCCTCCATTTTTACACAGTCGGCATCGCCGGTGGTAATAGTCCCGGTTTTATCCATAACTATGGTATCGATGGCCGCCATTTGTTCCACAACACGCGTGTTTTTTAAATAAAACAGGTTGCGGTCGAAAATGCTGAGCGCGGCCGACATGGTAAAGGGTGTGCTCAAGGCCAGGGCGCAGGGGCAGGCAACGATGAGCACTGCCGTAAAAGCGGCAAATCCGCGTTTCAGGTCCGTTGGCAGCCAAAAAAACAATGAAGCTAAAGCGATGGTCAGCAATACGACGGTGAAATATTTGCTTATAGTTTCATTAAAAGTTTGCGCCCGGTTATCTTGTTGACGGGTGAATGCCTCGTTGTTCCATAGCTGTGTGAGGTAGCTCTGCGAAACCGGTTTAATGATCTCCATTTCAATGGCCCCGCCGGTTTGGCGGCCGCCGGCATAGATGATCTCGCCCAGGGTTTTGCTCAATGGCGCTGCTTCGCCGGTTACAAAGCTGAAATCGATCAGCGCTTCGCCTTTTAATAAAATCGCATCCGCCGGGATGATCTCGTTATTGCGGATAATAATGCGGTGGCCTGTTTTTAAATTAGATAGCGCGACCGGCTTTTCTTTATCGTCATCAATAACATGGACCGCGACCGGGAAAAATGAGCGGTAATCACGTTCGAAGGAAATATGATGGTAAGTTTTTTTCTGTACGAATTTCCCGATCAGCAAGAAAAACACCAGGCCGCACAGCGTATCGCCGAAACCGGCGCCGGTACGGGTAAGTATCTCAAAAGCAGTGCGGATAAATAAAACTGCAATGCCCAGGGCCAGCGGAAAATCAATATTTAATACCTTTTTGCGTAAGCTTTGCCAGGCCGAGACAAAATAACCCCGCCCGCTATACAGCACTACCGGCAGGCAAAATAAAACATTAAGCCAGCCAAAAAACTGCCTGAATGATTGGTCGTGAACGGATATGCCGAAATATTCAGGGAAGCTCAGCAGCATTACATTGCCGAAACAGAAACCTGCCACGGCAATTTTTTGCACCAGGTTATCTTTATTGGGCGCATTCTGTTTTTTGATAATATCCTGCAGGCTAATGAGCGGTTCATAGCCGATATCGTCTAAAAGTTCAACCAATTGCTGCAGGCTTAGCTGATGATGATCAAACCGAATGTTCAATTGCTTCTTTAAAAAATCAACCCTGCAATAATGCACCGCCGGGTTTATTTTGTTGAGCTGTTCAAGCAGCCACAAACAGCTGCTGCAATGGATATGCGGTATAAAAAAAGTGACGATGGTTACCCGCTCGTCTGTGTAATCTATCAGTTCGCTTATGATCGATGGCTCGCTTAAATAATCAAAACGTTTGTCGGTGCGGGCGCGGGTTGCACCGGGATGTTCGTTGTAATTATAATAGCTGCAAAGCTTATTTGCCGATAGTACCTGGTAAACGCTGCGGCAGCCATTGCAGCAAAAGTGCTTATCGTCAATAATGTAATCTGCGGTTAAAATATTATCGCCGCAATGGTAGCATATGGTTTTATTAATTACCGAATTTGCCGTCATCCTAAAATTTATTAATGTTCCAAAGCTGCCTTATTGCTGATGTGTAAAGAATGACCTGAAACTGCTCAGAATGTGACCTGCGTCACTTTTGGCGGTTGGCTAAACCGTAATTTTGAAAAATGGGATTGCCATGTAAGGAGCCCATCTAGTAATTACTTAATGAGCCATACATTTCACATCCCCGTATTAGGTTTAGGATACTCGATTGACACCCCCCTTAAAGTTGCCCGTTATGGAATTTCATCAGTGATATCAGTAGTTGATGACGAATTGATCGAGCGGATCCGCGAATTTCATACCGAATACAAATCTGAATTTGTCCCGATCAGTAAGCACGTGCCCGAATATCGCGAAAAGCGGATCACCGCCTATTTAAACCTGGTAGATAAGAAAGTCGATCAGCAATTTAACCGGCTAAAAAATGAACCCTTTGAACCCGGCAGCGATAGCTGCCGTTATTTTGAGCTATTGCCCGATCATTCGCGGCTGAAGCAAGGGTACGACCTGATGATGGAATATCCTGACGATGAGGGCAGGCGCGCCTTTGAAAATATCCTTCGCAGCGAAATGACCAAAGGGGCAATCGATGTGAACATCATGTCGAAAGTAGATAAGATGAATTTTACGGGAGATGGCGATTACACCGGCGACTTAAATACCGACGCGATGGCTGCCCTGCGGGGATTTGCTGCAAGTACGCTCCGGTCTTCGGTAGTCTTATCGGCCGGCATGAACCCACGCCTGTATAGCTATCTTGAAAATTTCAGTGACTTTTTCCCGGATGCAGAAGGCACATTGATTAAAAAGATCATTTTAAAAGTAAGCGATTTCAGGTCGGCATTTATACAGGCTAAGTTCCTGGCAAAAAAGGGGTTGTGGGTATCGGAGTTCCGCGTGGAATCGGGGTTAAACTGCGGCGGGCATGCTTTTGCCACCCAGGGTTACCTGTTAGGGCCCATTTTGGAAGAGTTTAAGCAGCGCAGGCCCGAAATGATGGAAGCGCTATACGGGCTTTATCAACCCGCTTTGGCCGAAAAAGGCATAGCATGCGACAGAGCGCCGGGGCAGCGTTTAAGCGTACAGGGCGGTATTGGCACGAGTTTCGAAAACGATTTTTTGCTTGAATACTACGAGCTTAATGCGACAGGCTGGGGAAGCCCCTTTTTGCTGGTGCCTGAAGTGACCAATGTTGACGAGGATACTTTACAGCAATTGACGAATGCCCGGGAAGATGATTTTTACCTTAGCGGCGCATCGCCGCTTGGCATATTATTTAACAATTTTAAAGGCAGCAGTATTGAACAGCAACGCCTGCACCGATTGGAAAGGGGCAGGCCGGGTAGTCCATGCACCAAAAAATACCTGGTGTCGAATACCGAATTTACCGAAAAACCAATCTGCACCGCGTCCCGGGAATATCAAAATTTAAAGATCAAACAGCTCCGGTCGTTGCAGCTGCCTGATGCCGAATTGCAGGAGCAGGTTGATACGGTGACCGAAAAAATATGCCTTTGCGAGGGTTTATGCTCATCAGTTTATATAAAAAATCAGATCAGCAAACCGAAGGAAAATAAAGCCGTTGCGATTTGCCCGGGCCCCAACCTCGCCTATTTTTCAGGCATCTACTCGCTCGAAGATATGGTTAAACATATTTATGGAAAACTCGATCTGCTTGCCAAAGCAAAGCGGCCAAATTTGTTTATTAAGGAGCTTAATCTTTATATCGACTACCTGCAGGCAGACCTGAAAACGCAGCTAAAAGACCTGAACGACAAAAAAAGAAAACACCTGAATGCGTTTAAGGAACAATTGCAGGAAGGAATAAATTATTATAAACAGCTCTTTACCGAACTACCTGACCAAACCTCAAATATGCTCCAGTTATTGTTTGATGAACTTGCAGCCTCCGAAAGTAAGCTAAACGCTACGCTTATCTGAACGCGAAAAGGGAAAGGGGAGTGTCCTCGACACATGTGCGTTGTGAACAATTGCTCAGCGCGGCCTTCATCCGCATTTTTTTGATTTGATGCAAAATAGCGGTATTAGCTGGCGCTTTGCTGTACAAACTTTTTTCAAACAAAAATTGCGAAATAACTATAGAAATCATACTTTTGCACTCCCAACCGGAAAAATACTCCTGAATAGCTCAGCCGGTTAGAGCATCTGACTGTTAATCAGAGGGTCGCTGGTTCGAGCCCAGCTTCAGGAGCAAAGCCCCGCACGTCCGCGGGGCTTTTTGTTTGATGGAAAGCATAGTTTTCTGCACCTTTTTTGTATTTCGTTAGTCCCAATTTGTAATCCCTGACTTTAATATCGGCGGATTTGCGATCCGCAATTAAAAAGCAGCGTTAAATATGGGATAAATGGGGATTGCAAATTAAGAGTGTTCGAAAGATTTTTAAAAGCAAAGGCCGGCGCGATTCCTTCCCTGGGGAAGGGAAGGTAGGGGTTTAACGAACTATTTTGGTCGCCTCATTCACTATCAAATACGCTTCGAAGAGCGGCGAGACCCCTCCCCGCGACTTCACAGACAACCGCACCCCTCCCTGTGGGAGGGAGTTTTGGTGGCTATTTTCATCTTTCGAACATTCGTAATTGCAAATCCCAACCAACAAGAAGACCATTAATTAACTGGATAAAAAATGTAAGTTTAAGCATTCTTAGTGGACAAGTAATTAAAGAAAGCAAATGGGTAAAACGTTGAAAAAACCTGCTCATAAAGTAAATGCTATAATCATCTGCAAAAACTGCGGTAACAAAGTACCTGACAATTTTTGCAGTAGCTGTGGACAACGGGCAGACACCCACAGGCTGAATATGCATTTTATTTTGCATGATCTGCAACATGGACTGTTTCATTTCGATAAAGGGGTTTTGTACACTGCCAAACAGCTTCTGACGAGACCCGGCCACACTATCCGCGAGTTTTTGGAAGGAAAAAGAGTCAGGCATTTTCAGCCATTATCCTTTGTTATTGTGCTTGCCACATTTTATGGATTAGTTTGGCACTACTTAATTTTCGACCGCCTTCACAAGAGCCTGATTGAGCCCGGAGACAAACTAACAGTGGCAGGCGCGAAAATTGTGGCCTGGATGACTGATCATTTTGCTTTTGACGGCCTGATCCTGATCATAACGAGCACTCTGGTTTCCTATGTCATTTTTAAAAAACAAAAATATAATCTTGCAGAACACCTCGTTTTGAATACATACTTAATGGGATTATTTTTAGTCGTCAGTCTGCTCGTCTTCCCGATCGTTTATATTTTCGGTAACCCGGTAACTCTCCAATATGGCATAGTTCAGCAAAGCTTTCTGCTCGTTTTAATGTGCTGGTGTTATATCCAGTTCTTTAAAAGTACTTCGAAAGCCAGGGTAATCGGCCTCACTTTAGTTGGCTTCTTTATTATTTCGCTTCTCAACCTGGCTACTGGCTATTTTGCCGCCTGGATTGTAATACAATCTTAGTGCAGAAATAAAAAATGAAAGTATTACAAAACCAGCGATAAAGCATTTATAAAAATGGCTGCAGCTGTTCATTTGGTTTTGTGGCAAAGTGAATCCCGCTGAAGTCGACCTCCTGGACTAAGCTGCTTCTAGTCTGCTTAAAAACTTCAAATTTTGAATGAACTGGTTCGAATTCTGTCCAGTCTGGGGAGCAAGCCCCGCACGTCCGCAGGGCCTTTGTTTGTTAAAATTGCCATATTTATTGTCGTCATTTGTAAAATGGGCTATTTAACCAAGTGTACGGATGCGGATCGTGGCAAGCCCCATCCCAACATTAACCGTTAGTCCGGATTTATAATTACGGACTTAAATATCAGCGGATTTGCAATCCGCGATTGAAAAGTTTTACCTTTAAATATGGGATAAACGGGGATTGCAAATCCCCGTATTTGGTAGTCCCGGATTGCAAATCCGGACTAACAAGGAAAGCTTTTCGAACCCCAATCTTAATTGCGGCTTTTGTATGTTCATTTCTCATGTTTCGGGGCTCTTAACCGGTACAGTCCCCTCTTTCTTTAATTCAGCGTCTCAGTACTCGAAATCATCGACCAGCACAATGTCATATTTGACCTTTTTTGGCCAACGATGTTACCCGGCTTATGCCAATCTTTAAATTTGCGGCTGCCGAAAAGCTGATACTTGTTATTTGCAAGTATGCAGATGATCGGTATTTCGTGGTAAATAGCAGTTTAAAAATGTAAACCATTAATAAATATGAAAAAAGTAATTATTTCCAACAATGCCCCGGCGCCTTATGGGCCGTACAGCCAGGCAATACTTGCCGGAAATTTTGTTTTTGTTGCGGGACAGATTCCCATTGACCCGTCTACCGGCGAATTAGTATCGGAAGGCATTAAGGCCGAGACCCGCCAGGTTATGGAATACATTGGGGCAATCCTTACTGAAGCAGAACTTGATTTTAATAACATTGTAAAAGCCAGCCTTTTCCTTACCGACATACAAGACTTTGCCCAGGTTAACGAAGTATACGGAACGTATTTCACCGGGGCGTTTCCCGCCCGCGAAACCGTGCAGGTAGCAGCCCTGCCCAGGAATGTGCATGTTGAAATTTCAGTAATAGCAATAAAGCCTTGACATGCATCATTTTTACAATGATTAGTAAACTTTACTATCAAAAAAAACCCGAAAATAACACGGTCAAATCTTAGCCGGCAAATTTATTTCAGGCTATGCCATTCGCATTTTGGGGACGGCTTTTACGTCGGCAGCAACAGCGGCAACAATCGTTGTTGGTGATCGGTTTATTAAATCTTTTACAAAAAAATAGAAAATGGCAGCTGAAACAAATTTAGACACGCTATTAAAAACAATGAAGCCGAAACTTAACACCGGTGACTTTGTTTTTTGCACAACTAAAAACCTGACACAAATAGACCTCCGCGATATTGTTCTGATCTTTAAAGAAGAAGAAGGTTTTACCCTCATTATTGACCGGGACATTGCAGACAAGCTCAAGCTTAGCTACTCATTTGTGGCGTCGTGGATTACTTTAACTGTACATTCGTCACTTGAAGCAGTTGGATTGACAGCCGCATTTTCGAAAGCCCTCGCCGACCAGGGAATAAGCTGTAATGTAGTGGCTGCGTACAATCACGATCATATATTTGTAAGTAAAAAGGATTCTGATAAGGCAATGAAGATTTTAAGCAAGCTGTCAGAGTAAAGCCCCGAGCGAATTCTGAGTAAAGGAAGAAAAAAGGATTCAACTTACGCTAAAGATTTCCGACTTAATATATTCGCGATCTTATTGGGTCTCCACCAATTCTTTCAGGCCTTTCAAAATTTTATCCCAGCCTTTAACTGATCTTTTGTAACGCTTTTCAGCGCCTTCGCCCTGGCCAACGTCATCAGTTATATGTACCGTTGTCACCCCGCCGGCGAATTTCAGCTCGTCGGTAACCGTGGAAGTACTGTCCTCTTTTCCTTTGTTTGAAAGTGTGTATTGCAACAGTTTGCCAGGCTCAACCTTTTTAATTTCGCCCTTCATTTCAATGGGAATGACCCAAAACATACGCCCTTTAAACGTGATCGGGCTGCCGGCTTTCCAGTTTGAAATAACCCGGCAGTTGAAAAAATATTGCTTTGTTTTTTCCGGGTCCGTGAGGGCATCCCATACCGCTTTGGCAGGGGCCTTGATGGCAATGTGTTTTTTTACAACGTATTCTTTCATACCGTTTTAACACCCGTGCCGGCTCATTGTTTGTTTGGTGTTAACAGCGTTGCTCAAAAGAAATAATGAATTTGATTTAGCAAAGCCTCATTTAAAAACGCGATAGACTGCTTGCTTTTTTGGCATGTGCGGGGAAAAGCAGCAAAGCCCCGCACATCCGCGGGGCTTTGACCTAAGCTGTTTTGTAAGTCTTCACTAACGGCCCTTATGCCTTCTTCATCAAAACCTTCTTTTTCAGCCATTCACGCACCGGTTCGTCGTATAATTTAAGGCAGGCGTAGGCAAGGGCGATGCTCGTCACCACCAGCAGGAGCCCGACCAGCAGCCCTTTGGCGCCAAGCGGTATTTTATTATCAACCACCCATGCGGTGAATATATAAATGAGCGGGTAATGGGTAATATAGAGCGGGTACGAAATATCGCCAAGAAATTTGGATAATTTGGCCGACCTGAGCCCGTGAAAGCCCCCGCCCGCGCCTATCGATACTATGATGGGAAAAACGACGATCACGCACACTGCATCGTAAATGCCATTCATCCAAACATGGTGCTCGTCGCCGATGCGTGGAATACACAGCGCAATAACGACAAGCCCGCTGGCCCACCAAAAGGCATTTTTAACACGGATAAGTTTGCCGACCCGGCAAAGCAGCACACCGGCAAAAAACGGGTACAGCACCCTGGTGAAACCGATAAACAATTGAGGGCCGTTAAGCGACCAGCCGCCGATGAGGTCGCCCTGGGGGCCGGTAACCAGGTAGGCAATCATCATACAACCGGCAAGGGATACAAATATGGCGAGCAGCAGTTTAGAGAAACGCCGCACAATCACCGCATATAGAATATTGGCGATATATTCAAAAAATAACGACCATGCCGGCCCGTTGAGCGGGTGCATCTCTTGCCAGCCGCGTATATCCATCGAAATTGGCACGGGGAGAAGCGTAGCGCCAATCACCATTAAAAGCAGCACTTCCCATACGGGTGTGCCGGCAATAAGCGGGAACACGGCAGGGCTCGCCTGGAAGTAAAAAAGCGCGGCGCCGATCACCGAGCCCATCACCACCATAGGCTGCAGGCGCACCAGCCGGCGTTTATAAAAATCCCATTGCGTTAGTTTGCCCCAGCGGTCGTCATAGGCGTAGGCTATCACAAAGCCCGACAGGAGAAAGAAAAAATCAACGGCCAGGTAGCCGTGGTTAATGATCTGTTTGAAGCGGTTGCCCCCTGTAAAGGTTTCGAACACATGGAAAATGATAACCAGCACGGAGGCAACACCGCGCAATCCATCCAGGATCTGGTAATGGGTTTTGGACTCGAGATAGCCCGCAGATTTACTCATAAGTAATCAATTGTTTAAAGGTTATTAATTAGTTGCCGCCCCGCGAAACGACTTCGGCAAGCTAAATATACATAGTTAAATTGAGAAGTGGGTAATGGGGTGAAAAATGGGGTGGGTAAGTGGGTTGGGTTTACTCTCGTGTGGGTGGGGAGACATTAATGTAGACATAAAAACCCTTGATGGCTGGTGCACCCTTAAAAGTACTCCCGGATATTATCTTCCGATTATTTTTTTGAATTCATCGAGCGAAACAATTGTCAGCTTCGGAAAGTCGAGTTTTTTTAGCGGGTTAAAATGCCTGTCGTTAGTTACCAGGTAATCTACATTCCCTGCCACTGCAAGGTCGGCAAATTTATTATCGTCGGGGTCGGCCTCTACAAGCTGCCATTTAAAAAAAGGTTCAGTAAAGGTTACGTTTACCGCCGCGCTGACAATGGAATAGACCAATAAAGCGGTTTGTTCAGAATAAAACTCTGTTAGCTTTTCAAGATATTCTGTTAGGATTTCATTGCTGATCAGCCACTCGAATTGCTCGGCCTCGAAAGCATCATACAGCCAGTAATGACCGCCTTGCGGCGAAATTGAAGCAATAAGGCAATTGGTATCTATAACAACACGCATTAGCTTTCTGCATTCAGCATATCGTCAAAATCCGCCTGTGTATAGCCTTTTTCAGCAACCGCCCGGTTTACCTCCGCTTTTAGAAGCTTTGAATAATGTTTTACCAGTAATCTTTTCAACTCGATCGTCTCCTGCTCAGACATCGGCCTGTTAAACAACCTTAACAGGCTAATCTGTAAAGGATTTAATTCAGTATGTTGATTAACCGCAGTAGCCATAGTTGGTATTATTACAAACAAATTTAGGGAAAGTTGAAGCAATTATCAATAATCGTTCAATAAAGTGTTTAATGGTTTGATGTTAACGACCAATTGTGTATAAAGTTTAGATATAATTTACAGGTATAGCGACATTTTTATCCTTCAAAACTGCTGCAAATAACTTACCTTAAAAATAATATGATCTTCGGTTTGGGTTATTAGCGGCGGCGTGCTTAGCTGGTTATTTACGCCGCGGTTATAAATGAAATATACATAGCTGAGCGGCGAGAACTCCCAGGCCATCCGCAGGTTGTAGCTGTTGGAGTTGTTGATCGCGTTTTTTTGGTAGATGCCGGTAAGCTGCAGCCGGGGGTTGACGGCAAAACGACCCTGCAAAATGTACAGGTTAACGGCCTTGCTGGTATTATCGATACCCACATGCTCAAACTGGTTGCGGTTAAATTCACCCTGGAACGAGACATAGGGCACGGGTGCAAACTGCAGCTTGTAGTCGCCGGATATAAGTTTACCGTTAAAATAGGTGCCGGCCGAGTAAACGATCATGGCGTTCAGCATTTTGGACGGGTCGGTTTGGAAATAGATCTGCTGGTTAAAATATTGGTAATCGCCAGGGGCGATATTTACGTTAAGCGGGGAAAACGTTGCAGTGAGATGCTGCCATACGGACTCAAAGCCATAGCCTAAAGAGCCGCCGTCCCTGAAGTTGAACCAGATGGGGAACACGGGCAAATCGGCTTCCGAAAATTTACCGGTGGAGGCGGTATAATACAGCTCGGGCAATATGCCCGGCGAATAAGCCAGCAAAAAGCTTTTAAATGGCAGCAACTTGCCCCTGTAGAAAAAGTTCATGCCGGGGGTGGTGGCAATGACATCGCTACGCGAAATGAAGCCCATTTGCGGGTCGAAGTTTTTGGTAATGACGGACTCCGTCAGCCAGATTTCATGACTGTTGGTATTGTTAAAATACTGCACCACCCCCGCAAAGCCCTTTTGTCCGGTATTGGTAGTGGTGGTCTGGGTCGCAATGGCATTGATTGAATTCGACTCGCCTATGCGAAAAAAGCCGTCGACTGTCGACTCAATATTTGCAGCGCCGGGCTGCTCCTTCAGGGTTACCAGTCCGCCGATGCGGTCCTGGCTGCCAAAGTTTTGGGAGAACCTCCCTACAAAGAAGTCAGTCGCCGGCCCGCCGTTATAACCCTGCTGGCGTATGGCCATGGCGCCGTAATTCGTACTTGCAGAGCGGTACACAAACCTTCCCCCGCCGACGATGGGGATCGGATTCCCGCTGGTATCAAGCCCGATGGTGCGGCTGTTGAAGGGCTGGTAATGCATGGAGCCGCCTGCCTGGTCGCCATTCATAGTCACCTGCACGCCAAACAGCGAGGCATTCTCCAAAAAGAATTGCCGCTTTTCGGGAAAGAACACATTAAAGCGCGTGGTATTGTTTACCTGCTGGTCCACATCGGCCTGGGCGAAGTCGGTATTGGCGGTAAGGTCGAGCACGGCATTTGGCGTAATGGTCCATTTCAGGTCGCCGCCGTATTTAAGGGCTTTGGTGTGCAGCGGCTCGGCGCCGCCAAAATTTGTGTAATGATCATCAGAAGCCAGGATATAGGGATCGACTGTGATATTGGTGGCATGTGCCGGGGGCTGCAGGTTGGTCAGCAGGCCGGCGTAGTTCATGTGCGTGGACGAAAAAATGCGCGGGAAGGGCGAAAAAGCGCTGATCTCATTCGTTAAGCGCCGGTTGCGGTAAACGTTAAATCCCCAGCTTTGCAGGGTATCTTTACTGTTTGGATAGCGCAGGGTTTTCCAGGGGATGGCCATCTCAGCCACCCAGCCCGAATCACTGCGGGTCGTACGTACGCTCCAGATGCCGTTCCAGTCGATGTCATAATACAAATCATCAAACGAGAGCAGGTCGCGCTCAACGCCGTAGGCATTGGTAGCAAAAACGATGGCATTGCGCTGGTCGTTAAAAGTATCGAAAGCAAGGTTCACCAAGTCATGCCGCAGGTAATCGAAATCCCGTGCAAAATCCGTAGCCATGATCGCTTTTTTGCCTTTGGGGTCCTTGCAAATGATGCCGAAATAAAGGTATTTCTGATTGTATAATACCTTGACAATGGTAACAAACTGCGAGGGTTTGCCCTGGTAAGGTTCAATTTGTATAAAGTCGGATGCGCCGGGGCTTAGCGCCCATTCGGGTTCGTCAAGCGCACCGTCGACCTTTATATTTGCAGTTATTTTTATCGCCTTAAGTTCGCGCCGGTGCGGGTTTGGTTTAAAAACCACGGCATCCTGTCCGAAAGCATACGCTGTAAACAATAAAAAAATGAGCGTAAGGCGTATTTTCATCGGGAGGCGGGTTGGTTGAGAGGCGAATGGGTTGAAATCATTGGCGGCAAATTACAAAATTACCGGGCAATTTTCTTGCCCGCAGTTACGGGCCTTTTATCGCCTCCGGAATGTCAGGAATTGTTTTTGGACTTTAACTCTCAATTAGACTTGTGCCAAATCAGGGGTTCCATTTGTCAGAATTGAAATTGCGTTTTCCGCAAGCTCTTCAGTCAGGCCAATCGAAGAACTTGTTAAAACCAGGTTGTCTTTTATATTACCTGGTAAATCATTTAACAATTTATCATCGTCTATAATTACGAATTTCTCATTGGGCGTATGTTTAGCCATATACCAATTTAAAATTTCATCTTTACGACTGGACTCCAGATTATTGCTTGACAAACGATGGATATGTTTCGCATTGATACCTCTCGACTTGAAAATCTCGCGCCATTGGGAAATGTTATATTTTGATTTGTGCGACGTAGTTAACAGGAGGGAGGCATTAGTTTCGGAAATAATTTTTTGGAGCGCTTTCACTGATTTTGAGTTGAACACGGGAAACCCATCGTCAAGAAACTCCGGTTTTTTCCAGGAGTTGGCAGGAACCATCACCCCGTCTATGTCTAACAAGATCAACATAATACAAATTTACAACTATTTGCTCAACCCAAAGTTATTTGTTTTACAAATTCTACAGGCAAGCCATTATACACTGCATCCTGCTCATTAAGGCGCTCTATGTCTGAAGGCGTGTCCCAGTCGTTTTCATCAAGTTCGATAACATTCCATTCGATCGCCCTGGTAGCTGATGTCTTGTGGCTAAATACCCGGTCAATATCGAACTCCACTATAAGCGAACTTAAATATCTGTGATGCCCATCAATTATTAAATTGTCACATACTTTAATATCGTCAAATTTTATACCGTGTAACATCTTTTTACACAACCTGTCAACAATCGGAACACAAAGCCTGTTTTGGGTAGCCGCGAATGGAATCTGGTTGCCGTTTATAAATTCTTTTATAAATTGGGGCGTAATTTTTTTCAAGCGTTTTATTTAATTGTAATACAGCGGTTAAGGGAAGGCGATCACTTATCATATCCGATAGCTAATATAGAAATAAGCATTAGGTTATGGGTGACGCCGGCAAAAGTTTTCGATAATTTCAATTTATAAAACCGTTATCAGTGCCTCTCCCACTTTTTCCTCCAGCCAACCTATCGCTTCCAAATCAAGCCCCATTTTCTGCAGCTCGTTTTCAAAATCCCTAACGCCTGCCTCCGCCACGGCAACCAGCAACCCGCCGCTGGTTTGCGGGTCGGCCAGTATATATTTTTGCGTGTCGGTCAGCGGGCCGATCTTATGCCCGTAACTATTCCAGTTGCGCCCAGTGCCGCCAGGGAAGCATTGCTGGTCAAGATAATATTCCAAAGAAGGTATCATCGGCACCTTATCAAATTCAATGGTTGCTGATAACCCGCTTCCCTCGCACATTTCGGCAAGGTGGCCCAGCAAGCCAAAACCTGTAACGTCCGTCATGGCTTTTACATAAGGCATTTTACCGAAAACTTCGCCCGGCTTGTTGAGGGCGGTCATGCTTTTCAAGGCTATGGCAGCGTCTTCGGGCAATAAAACGCCCCGTTTTTGCGCGGTGGATAAGATACCCACGCCCAGGGCTTTGGTCAGGTATAAGCGGCAGCCCGCGGTTGCTGTCGAGTTTTGTTTCAGGTCCGCAATATCCACCATGCCGTTTACCGCCAGGCCAAATACAGGTTCGGGGCAGTCGATGCTATGGCCGCCGGCTAAGGTGATACCGGCTTCGGCGCAAATGGCACGGGAGCCTTCCAGTACTCTTTGGGCTGTTTCGGGCGGCAATTTATCAATGGGCCAGCCCAAAATGGCAATAGCCAGCACCGGTTTACCGCCCATGGCGTACACATCGCTGATTGCGTTTGCCGAAGCTATACGGCCGAAATCATAGGCATCATCCACAATGGGCATAAAAAAATCGGTGGTGGAAATGAGCGCCGTGCCATTGCCCAGGTCTAAAACTGCCGCATCATCGCGCTTGTCGTTGCCGACCAGCAGGCGTGCATCCGGGCTATGCGTTATAGGGCTATGCAAAATTTTATCAAGGATAGCCGGGCTGATCTTGCAGCCGCAGCCGGCGCCGTGGGAGTATTGTGTTAGTTTTACTGTTGTAGCTTCCATCAGATTTGCGCCTGTAAAGGCATAAGGATTGTTTTACTAAACTTTAAAATTTGCTGCGCATGACTTGCATAATCGTCGCCGGCAATATCGAGGGAAAATACCCTGCCGGCAGGGCGCGCGGCAAGGCCTGTCCGGTAGGTTTTATCATAATAAACCAATACAAGCCGAATAAAATCTTCCATGCGGTTTTCGCGGATGGCAGCTACCGCATTTTTGGTTTGCTCGGGGCCGAGGCGTTTGCGGATACGCTCAGTGCATTCCACCAGGAAGTCTTTATCCAAACCGCCGTATTCGCCGGTTAAAAATGTCACCCGTGTTTGCAGATCGGTGTTGATGCTGATCACGGGCGCTTCGCGTATCTGGCGCCAGAAAGCATTTGGAATAGAACGTTTGCCTATGGTAAGGCTCTCATCTTCGATCCATAGCTCACGTTGGGTATCAATGCCTTTCAATTGATGGGATAAGTTATTTTCAAACTGCTCCTGCGTTGGCTGCACCATTTTATTCATGGTGCCAAAGGACGAACCCTGGTGCTGCGCCAGGTCCTCCAGGTCGATCGCCTGTTCGCCCGTTTGTTCAAGATGGTGCAATATCCTTGTTTTTCCGGAGCCTGTCATCCCGCCCAATACCCGCAGCCGGTATGGCTTTTCAAATTGCTGGTGCACCCAGTTGCGGTACTTCTTGTAGCCCCCCGCAATCACATAAACCTCGAAGCCATACAGGTCGAGCGCCCAGGCCATCGCCCCGCTGCGCATGCCGCCCCGCCAGCAATGCACCGCAATCTTTTTGCCCGGTGCAAGCACCAGGGCTTCTTTTATGAATCCCGACCATTTAGGGCCCGCAAGGTCGAACCCCAGCAAGATCGCTTCCTCGCGGCCGGCCTGCTTATAGGTGGTGCCAACCTTCACCCTTTCTTCGTTGCTGAACAAGGGCAGGTTAACCGCGCCGGGAATATGCCCGTGCTCAAACTCCGCCGGCGTGCGCACGTCGATCAGTACGATGTCATCGGGCTGTTGAAGAAAGTCCTGGATTGATATGGGCTTCACCATTAGCGGCAAATATACGGTAGTATTTGGTTTGGTTTGATGTCAATGATTTGTTTGACTGCCTGTTGTAAATTGTCTAAACATCTGTATGCCAAAAAGCGTATAATTTAACCTACGGGCGTATTGATTCGAAGCCGGCAGCCCAAAAAAGGAAAACCGACAATAAAAAAATTATTGCTCGTTTTTGTGAAAAAAAATATAGGCTCCTTTTATTCCATTAACCCCTCGAGTCTTTTCCTAAGGATTTGTATTTTAGATTGATGTAGTAAAGGATCAATTTTGGTCAAATAATCTAAGTAGGATTCAATAGATTTAATTTCTTCCTCTTTCACATCGGACAAATTGAGTGCTTTTTCATAAAGTGCGATTATTTCCTCAGAAAATTGATTTAGATTCTCGGCAACCCGTGCTAAAAACCTATAGTATTTTGGCTTATCGCTGATGTATTGCCTATAGGTTTCTAACTCGCCAGCTAATAAATCCATTCTTTCGTTATTCAATAAGTTATATAAATAGTGATAAATATGTGCGTCGTGTTGTTCCGTATTATTTTCATTCTTAAATAATTCCATTGCTTTTTTCAGGTAAGGCCAGCCTTCCTCGTTTCTTTCAATAATTTGGTTAGATAATGTTTTCCCCAGGCGACTAAGTATCTTGGCGTTTTCAGGGAATTTATCCTTCAGTTTAAAAAGCAACGGTAAAATAGTTTGATAAGCATTATACTGTATTGAAAAAAACATATACTTGTCGTATGTTTTTAAATCGTCAATTTGGAGATTTAGAATTTCAGGTAAGTTTTCAATAAATATTTTGGTAACTATTCAGGTGTCCGAAGTTTAAAAATAGTTAAAATCAAGGGTTATCAACAAATTGACGGTAGGATTTAAAAAAATCAGGCCATAATTCACAAATGGTTGGTAAGTGAAGGGCCGTTTGTTC
>Ga0207667_10000263_pt1 | contig 73089 bp, 52 predicted proteins | sample KBSCornC52_FD_184301 | JGI IMG/M metagenome (GOLD analysis project Ga0207667, IMG submission 184301) | Corn rhizosphere microbial communities from Kellogg Biological Station, Michigan, USA - KBS Corn C5-2 (SPAdes) (version 2) | ecosystem: Host-associated > Plants > Roots > Rhizosphere > Soil ... | reverse complement strand
AACTTTTGCCGCCAGCTTCTTTCAGATTCGCAGTCGCCCGCGACACCCTTGCTCTTGGCTAATACTTCCCACTGTAAGGGCGTATTCGGGACTTTCACCCTATAGCGCATTTCCATGCCCGGCACACGATATTTTGCTCCTAACGGAGCATTTCGAGATGGCTTTATTTCGTTAACTAAACGACATTGAATGACTAATGACAAATGACTAATGACTAATGACAAATGACCAATGACTTCCCCACATTGTTAACAATTATTTAACAAAAAACATTTCCACTTACTGCGAATTCTGATTACGTTTGAATTTTTTGTTGATGTAGCTTCTAATAATTTTTTTATAAGAAGCTATGTTACGTGTCGACAGTACAAAACCTTGCCAGATTATTTATGCCATTGCCAGGCATGAGTATTTGTCGTATGTAATTGAGCCGCACGTTGTTCAGCTTAACCCCAACGGCGAATTTTCATTAACCCACCAGCGTTTATTTTCCAATACCGCCAAAGAATTTCTGCATTGCATTGATGAAGTTGATTTGAAGCTGATCAGGATACTGGAAGAGATGGAACAGGGTAACCTTATCAAAAAATACTATAAAAAGCCCATCAGGCCTTTCGAATTTTTTACTAAAATTTTTAACGAGCAGCTTTTTGACACGCTGCGGCCAAAGATAGAAAAGCGCATGGCCGAAGCGCTGGCGCTGCTTGGCAGCAAACAGCTATACCTGATGAGCAAAGAAGGCTACCCTGCCGAACGCAAGCTGCAGATAGCCACCGAGGCTGCTACCGTGTTGTTCCACTTCAGGCGCGATGCCGAGGAGATCAGGTATTTCCCGACGATAAAATACCAGGGCATGCGCATAGAGTTTATGTTTAAAAATGCCGGGATCATTTGCAACCATCCGGCCTGGATGCTGCTGGATGATACCCTTTACTTTTTCGAAAAAGAAATTGAGGGTAAAAAGCTGCTGCCTTTTCTTAACAAACGATATATAGCTATCCCCCGCTCGTCGGAGCAGTCGTATTTTGAAAAATTTGTAGGCCCGCTTATCGAAAAGCATCATGTGTATGCGGAGGGCTTCACCATCAACACCGAAAAATATGATGCCCGGCCGGTTTTAAAGCCTATTTATATTGCCGGCGGCACGTCGCAGCTGCAGCTATGCTTTAAATATGCCGGTTATATGTTCTCGTATGGCGATGAAAGGCATATTTCGGTGCGCATGGAGCGCGATGGCGATAACTATACTTTTCACCGCATAAAACGCTCGGTGATGTGGGAGAGAAATAAATTTCACCAGTTGGAGGCGATGGGGCTCAAAACGGCTTCGTCGTTATTTAAAAACCTCGAGGTTGATACCCAGGATGAGGATGCGGACCATTCGTTTTCGATATTTGAGTGGATAAACCAGCACTATGAAACCTTAACGGCAGAAGGCTTCGAAATTGAACAGCCCGACTCGGGCGGCCAAAAACGATACGTGTTTGGCAGCGCCAAAATAGACCTGGAGGCTAAGGAAAACAATGACTGGTTCGATATCCTGGCTATAGTGTACTTTGGGTCGTACCGCATTCCTTTTATCCAGCTGAAGAACCACATCCTCAATCATATAAAAGAGTTTGTGCTGCCCTCGGGCGAAATAGCGGTTATACCTGAAAAATGGTTTTCAGAGTATGGCAACCTGCTGCATTTTACCGAAGGCGGCAGCCAGCTAAAGCTGCGCAGGCACCATATCGGGTTAATAAACAATCTTGCCGAAGGCGAACTGGCCAATGTTACCATGAGCCGCAAGCTGCAGAAACTGGCTGATTTTGAACAAATGGAAGAGATTGCCATGCCGGTGCATTTTTCGGGCCATTTAAGGCCTTACCAAAAAGCAGGTTATAACTGGTTCCATTTCTTAAAAGCCTATCATTTTGGCGGTTGCCTTGCCGATGACATGGGCCTCGGAAAAACCATACAAACCCTGGCGCTGCTGCAAAAACATAAAGAGGATACGGAGGCGGCTGAAAGCAAAAGCACCTCGCTGATCATTATGCCGACGTCGCTTATTTATAACTGGCTTAACGAGGCGAAAAAATTTGCGCCGCAGCTGCGGCTGATGGTACATACCGGAACGCTGCGTTATAAATCGCCGGATGTGTTTACCAATTACGATGTGGTGATCACTACTTATGGCATTAGCCGGATCGACATCGACCTGCTTACCTCTTATTTTTTTGATTATGTGATACTTGATGAGAGCCAAAACATAAAAAACCCTTCGTCGAAGTCGTTCCAGGCGGTAAGGCAATTAAAGTCGCGCTTCAAGCTTATATTAAGCGGCACGCCGGTCGAGAACTCGGTAAACGACCTTTGGACGCAAATGTCGTTCATCAACCCGGGACTGCTGGGCGTACAGCAATATTTTCAAAACGAATTTGTAACGCCCATTGAAAAGAAAAAGGACGAGGATAAGGCGCGTAAACTGCAATCGCTGATAAAACCTTTCGTGTTAAGACGTACTAAGGAACAGGTTGCAACGGAGCTGCCGCCCAAAACCGAGAACCTGTTTTATTGCCAGATGAGCGAAGAACAATCCTCGGTATACGAAAAGGTAAAATCTGAATACCGCAACGAGCTGCTGAAAAGCCTGGAGGACGGCACCTTCGCCAAAACGCAGATGCAGGTTTTGCAGGGTTTGATAAAGCTGCGCCAGATAGCAAACCACCCGATCATGATAGACCGTGAATATGAAGGCGATTCGGGTAAGTTTGAGAACGTGGTGCATACGCTGGCCAACGTGCTCGAAGGCGGGCATAAGGTGCTGGTATTTTCGCAGTTTGTAAAGCAGCTGAATATTTACAGGGACCACTTCGACGAAGAAAAAATCCCTTATGTGTACCTCGACGGCAGCACGCAAAACCGGGGCGATGTGGTAAAACAATTCCAGGAGGACCCAAAAACAAGGGTATTTTTAATCTCGATAAAAGCCGGCGGCGTAGGGCTTAATTTAACCGAGGCCGATTACGTTTTTATCCTCGACCCCTGGTGGAACCCCGCCGTTGAGCAGCAAGCTATCGATCGTACCCATCGCATAGGCCAAACAAAAAACGTATTCATCTATAAATTTATCACGAAAGATTCAGTCGAAGAAAAGATACTCGCCCTGCAGCAGCGCAAGCTTAATGTAGCACGCCAACTCATCACCACGGAGGAAAGTTTTATAAAATCGCTTTCGGTAGAAGATATTAAGGAGATACTGGGTTAGTGAATTTCGGAAGTCGGAATTTCGATTTCGGAATTTTTAAAATCAGAATAGCCAGATTTGCGAAGTTTTGAAAACTTCGGAAATCTACACTGAACAGCTTAATCATCCTATAATATTATTTTTAAACAACAAATAGGCCAGGCTCAACACAAACACAGTAATACCCAAATAAAATATTCTTTTGCCGTGCATTCTGTCTGTCTGGTTGTATCCGAAAACACGTTCGCCATCAGGCAGGGTTTTTTTATACGATGCCAGGTGCCAGCCGATAAAAAGCCCTATCGCGCAAACAAAAAATGGCCATATAATAACGCCAAAAGCAATTGTGATATCGCCCAAAGCGATCAGGTAGCCGACAATTATCCATGATAGCTGAGAGGACTCCGGCTTTTTTAATTCCTCTAATCGTTGTTCATTAATAACTGAGATTGCAGCCTCGCTTATGTCCTTGCCCCTTTCTGTAAGCAGCTTACGGGCAAGCACAACATCAAACGCGCTCCATTCATCGGCCTTGGTCACCACGTCTATCAATTCATCATCAGTAAAGCTGAATAAGTAATAATCCTTATCTACATCTTCAATATTTTTATTTTCATCATCTTTTAAAAGTTGGTTCACTTTCTCAAAATCCGCGCTTTTTATTTTTACAGCGTACTCCTTTTGAAGCGGGTCATTAAGAACAAAAGTGATATTAAACGTTAGCGACTGCTCTTCTATTTGATATGCTATACCGTGTTGCTCCAATTGTCCGGCCAGTTCATCCGCCAGCGCCGGATCGTTAAATTTTTGATAAGTAATAAATTCAGGTTCCATGTGATAAAGATATGGTTTAGATGGCAAAAAGTTGGAATTGCTATTTACGGACTTTCTAGTCGGTGGGATCGTCCAACATAATCGGTGTAATCATCAATAAAATCTGTGTAATCGTTTAATTATAATCGGTGCAATCCTACTAAATCAAACAAAAATATCTTAATATTGGTTGCTCAAACGTTTATCTATTCTCCGTGAAACCAACCTTTAAAATATTATTATCATGAAAAAGTATTTACTCGCAGCATTGCTTACTATCGGCAGTGTACTCGCTTTTGGCCAAAGCAAAGTTGTTTGCTGCAGCAAGTTATCGGCCACTCAACAATTTGCCATGCTGGCTGCGGTCGAAGATTTCCGCGCGTTGCACAAAACGCCTCTGAAAATTCATTTCCAAAGCAGCATCGGCAACGCCATCACCTATAAAACATCTGATGGTAAAGACGCAAATGCCTTTGAGTTTAAGGCCCAAAAACCGACAAAAAACTATCTGCTGGTCGTACATGAGTGGTGGGGCCTGAACGATTGGGTAAAAAAAGAATCGGAAAAAATATATAACGACCTTGGTAATGTTAACGTGATTGACCTTGACCTTTATGATGGCAAAGTTGCCACAACCCGCGAAGAGGCAGGCAAATACATGCAAACCGTAACCGAAGACCGCGCAAAAGCCATTATTAACGGCGCAATTGCGTATGCAGGCCCGAAGGCGCATATAGCAACAATCGGCTGGTGTTTTGGGGGCGGCTGGAGCCTGCAAACCGCACTGCTCGCCGGGAAACAATGCGTAGCCTGCGTAATGTATTACGGCATGCCCGAGCAGGACATTAACCGCTTAAAAACGCTGAATTCTGATGTACTCGGCAATTTCGGAAACAAAGACGGATATATTACGCCTAAGGTAGTTGCCAAGTTTGAGGCAGACATGAAAACCGCCGGCAAAAAATTAACCGCCCATGAGTTTGATGCAGCCCACGGCTTTGCCAACCCCAGCAACCCCGACTATAACAGCCCCGCCACCGCCGAAGCATATAAATACACCATGGAGTTTTTGAAACCGAGGCTCAAATGATTTCGGATTTCGGATGTTCGATTTCGGATTTAAAGAAGCATTGAATTTTAATTTCGGATTTCGGTCCGCTGGCCAGCGGATCGATTTCGGATTTAAAGAAAAAGATGACTTTTAATTTCGGATTGGGTAAGAGGAAGTTTTAATTTATTTTTTTATTTCTTATCAGAATTGCGTTGATTTGTTTTTGCCGTTTTTCCGATCGCGGTGAATATGGCTGTGAGCTCATTGGCTTCCTTTTTTAATGTAATGATGTCTTTTAAACTAGTTAAGCCCGATTCTTCCATCAGTTCCAGCCAATAAACCGATTCGTCCGCCTCTTCTTCGACGATTACTATTTTGTTTATGAAATCGGCCGTTGATTTTCCCCTGCAGGCTGAGCGATAATTAGCCCCGACGGAAGATGAACTTCGTAATAACTGGTTTGATAAAACATTCAATGATCGCCCGGCAGGAAGCTCTTCGACGAATTTAATGACGTCTATTGCAAACCGCTGTGTCCTGCGTTTTAATTCAATTTTATCCATGATCTTATTTCGAATTTTATTTAATTTCCGAATTTATATTTTTTTCGCAAATTCTGAACAGTTCGAAATCGATCCCCTGGCTAGCGGACCGAGATCTGAAATTAGAACAAAATCCGAAATCGAAATTCCGAAATCCGAAATCATTCCCGTAACATTGCACAAAAAATCTTCTGTTGACTGGCCGCGCTAAAAAATTATTATCCTACCTGCTTAAACTTGGCATAATAATCCTTGCGTTTTGGTTTATTTATCACCGTATCATAAAAAATAACGACAACCTGCGCCAGTTTCAAAACATGGTGGCGCATATTAGCTATAACAAGGTGGTTATTACAATGGTTTTTGTGGTGCTGCTGATGATTTTGAATTGGGTGCTCGAGTCGTTAAAGTGGTGGCATCTGACGCGCAGGCTTGCTCCGATGTCGGTATGGCGGTCCATCGAATCGGTTTTTTGCGGCTTAACCTGGGCCATTTTCACCCCCAACCGCTTTGGCGAATACGGAGGCCGCGTTATGTTTTTGCCAAACCGTAAACGCATTCACGGGATATTTGCAATGGCGGTAGGTTCGTTCGGGCAAAACGTTATTACCAATGTTTTAGGGGCGGCTGCCTCGGTATGGTTCGTTTACACATTTCTGCATGTGTACACATGGCTCATGCTGGCCATCGCCATAGGCACGCTCGGGTTTATCACCATCATGCTTATTTTTTATTTTAATATCAAATGGATGGTATCGCTGCTTAACAGTATCAAATTCCTGAAAAAATTCCATCGTTTTTTTGATATTATGGGCAAATACAAGCCAGCGGAACTCTTAAACATTATGTGGTTTTGCCTGGCCAGGTTTTTTGTTTTCACCTTTCAGTACTACCTGGTTATCCACCTGCTGATACCGGAGATCCCTTTATTGCAGATGGCATTGCTGATGTTTGTTTTTTTCTTTGTTCAATCGGCCCTGCCATCGCTTGATCTGCTGGATATAGGCGTTCGGGGCGCACTCGCCCTTACCCTCTTCGGCTATGTAACCAACCAGGCTACGGCCGTGGTTGTAGCCGTTTCAATTATTTATATAGTTAACCTGATTATTCCGGCTATATTAGGGTCGGTATTTGTATTTAAACTTAAATTCTTTGATCGAACTGCTTAGTATACCCTCGCTGCTGCTCACGGTACTATACCTGTCGGTACTTGTTTACCTGATAAAGGGATGGAACGCCTTAGAACCGCCGCGGATTAAACTGTCCGGGTGCACAACCAGGGTAACGGTGCTGATCGCAGCCCGCAACGAGGAGGAAAAGATACATTTAACCATCGAAGACATCTTAGCACAGGATTACCCGAAACATCTTACCGAGATAATAATAGTGGACGATCACTCCACCGACCGCACCTCCGAAATCATCAGCAGCTATGCAAGCCGGGGCGTAAAGCTATTGCAGCTTAAGGAAGATAAGCCATTAAACTCGTACAAGAAAAAGGCAATTGCCACTGCCATTAGTTTATCAACCGGAGATTTGATGGTTGCCACCGATGCTGACTGCCGCATGGGCAGCCGCTGGCTGTCAACAATTGTGGGGTATTATGAAATGGAGCAGCCGGTAATGATCTCGTCGCCGGTAGGGTATTTTGAAGAGAAATCGCTGTTCGAGCGTATGCAAACCCTTGAGTTTAATTTTCTGATCGGCATCGGGGCGGCATTTATCGGCAACGGGCGCGCCTCAACCTGCAACGGCGCTAACCTGGCTTACCGCAAGGATATATTTTATGAAGTTGGCGGCTTTGCCGGGATAGATGACCTGGCCTCTGGCGACGATGAGCTTTTACTGCAAAAAGTTGCAGCCCGCTTCCCGGGCCGGATAGGTTTTTTAAAACATTTCGATGCCGTGGTGCTCACCCATGCAAAGGCCAATCTGAAAGAATTTTTACAGCAGCGGCGCAGGTGGGCTTCAAAATCTGTGAAGTATAAAGACAAGCGGGTGATCGGCCTTACGGTGGGTATCTGGCTGTTCAATGTTTCGTTAATAGTAAATGCCTTACTGGGCTTTTATGATATTTTCTTTTTTAAAGTTTTCCTGTTGCAATTTGTATTAAAATACTTGTTCGAGTTTGTTTTCCTGCTGCCCATCAGCACCTTTTTTAAGCGGCCGCAATTAATTGTGCTGCTCATCATTATTATCCCATTACACGTCCTGTATTTTTTTTACATCGGCATCATCGGCACAACAAAAACCTATACCTGGAAGGGAAGAGTGGTGAGGTAAGTTTTGTGGTCCGAAAGTCAGAAAAGTCCGAAAGTCCGAAAGAAGCTGCAAGTCGTTACCTGACAACAATACAACAATACATCAATACATCAATACCTCAATACAACAATACAACCTCAACCAACTTAATCAACTACAACCAATCAACTACTCACTAATTATTCAGCCAATAGGTAAACTTAAACACCAGCATCCTGTTTTTAACATAAAACGGGCGCGGCAGGTAGTTATCGGTGTACACGATGAAGAAATCGGATGCCGGCCGGTAACGGTATTGCAGGCGGGTATTGATATTAAAATTATTGCCTTGCTGGTTGTACTGAAAATATCCAGTCAGGAAAAACTTATTGGTCATGGTAACATCAACCTTCGGGCCGATGAGCCAAAAGGTATTGCGGCCCCAGGGCTGCGGCAGTTGCACCGTACTTACCGTAGTGCTCCACAATATATTTACAACAGGTTGAAAGCGATATCCAAAATCGGTTGCCAGGCTTATTTTTCGGCCGTTATCATAGTATCCGCCGTCATCAAATGTAAAATCGTAGGTAAACAGGCGCTGGGGCGGAGAGAAAAACGAAAGCTCGGCGTTGTTCCAATGGTTTTCAGTGCCTGTAGGCAGCATATTCCCTGTATAATTGGTAGGATCAAATGGCGCCAGCAGCCTCACATAGTCATGTTCAGCCAGGCCCGTTAAAACACTGCGGTCGCGGAAAGTGAATTGATACGAAAAATAACTCCGGTTATCGGTAGGCATAAACGCCGCATCGTAATAGCCGGTAAGGTTAAATTGCGGGCCATGGCTTAAAACCGGACCGCCTTTGGGAAAAAACAGGTACCCGATATAAGGGTTTATCTTGAAATATCCGTGGCGCGGCACATAACCCGTTTCGGCAATGTAATTGGCGCCCACATCTTCATACTCCGCCCCTATCATCCAGTATTTATTGGCAAATTGCAGGTTGCCCGCGCCGGTAAAGTCGTGCCCGCTTTTGCCTGGCGTAAATGACTTCAGGAAAAGCTGCTTGCCTGTCCACAAATTAAGGGACGATGCCAGGTTAAATTCAACACCGATACTGCCGTTATACCTCGAATTATTCGGCTGGCTTGCCGGTGGGATATTGGGGAAATTAAACGCCTCCTTGTTCACAAACAGGAAACCGATATTTGAGCGTGCCAGTATCCTTCGCTGCAAAGCAATAACGGTAAAGTTCTGCGCCGGCAACGAATCGTTTGCTGCGGTTTGCATATCCATTACACCAATGCGCCAGTTTTCGTTAAGTTTCCCGTTGAGCCGGAAACCGCCTATGATGTTTGAGGTTAAACCTATCCTCCTTGAAAAGAATGGCCTGATGGCAGCATAACCGAAGTTGTTAAACTGGTCGCCGTTCTCTAAAAAGAATTGCCGGGTTTCGGGGTAAAAAAGCTCAAACCGGCTCAGGTTTATTACCTGTTTATCGGCGTCGACCTGCGAAAAATCGGGGTTTACCGTAAGATCGAGATTAAGCGCCGATGACACGGCAATTTTGGCGTCGACACCTGCCTCCGGCTTTACTATAATACGCTTGTTGTCGGCGTAATCCTTGCTTATGGAGGTGAGCGCATAAGGTATGATGGAGATGTTTGAGCCAGGATCGGGCGGGGGCCTGTCCCAAACCAAAGTGCCGGTATAGGCAAGCGAAGCCGTCGGGAATTGGCGCGGCACCGGCGCCCAGGCCGATTTTTCCGTAGTTTTAAGGTCGTTGCGGCTAAAGTTTACGCCCCATTCGGTTATTCCTTTTTTATAACGGATGGCCTTAAACGGAATAGCCGCCTCGAAAACATATTTGTCGGGATAATCTTTGACTGCCGATACCCATTTATTCGTCCAGTTCAGGTCTACCTTACCGCCCTCATACATCGTACCGTCCCATTCGCCGCCGGCCGCATTGGCGCCAAATGAATAACCGCTGGTCAGGTCGTTAAAGGTGTCCATAAAAAAAATGAAATTGTCGTTTTTGACAAAGCTGAAATCCCTTTTTTTTGATTCGACCATATTTGGCCCCGGCAGCGGTTTATAGCATACCGCCAGGATGTAGATGTTTTTTTGATCGTACGCCATCCTCACCTCGGTATAAGCCCTGGAAAAGCTCGTATCCATTGGCAGCACCATCTTAAAGTTTTTAGCGACCTCGGTATTTCGCCAGGCCGAGTCGTCCGGCATGCCGTCTACCTTTATAGCCGAAGTTGCCTGGTAAATGTGGTATACATATTTACTGTTTTTCTTTTGTGCAAACAGTTGTAAACCGGTAAAACAGCAGATAAATAGAGGCGTATATTTTATTTTCAAATCGTGTATTTTGGGTTATTTTTAACCTAAAAATTAAGGTTATTAGTAATAAATTGTTCAGTTTTATATGGTTTTTATCAATTAAGCCACTATATTAACATATTTAGGTAAACAAACGGTTGACATCGGGGGTATTTGAGCTAATTATAGGGCAATTTGTTAGTAAATGACATTTGTTAATAAGTTTTTGGGCTTTTCGACCCTTTTTATCAAAAATATACGTTAAATATTTGTTAAAATATTAGTCTGCAAATTCCATAGGCTTTATATTTGTGTAATTATTATCTATCTATTCTAACCAATTGTTCTTTATGATAAATAATGAGGTCAGTTACTACGAAAAAGAGTAAGCGCCAGCTTCCTCTTTTTTTGTTTTTGGGCCTATATGAATAGCGAGAGGTTTGAAATCAGGGGCGCTTGAAATCTTTTAAAAAAGCGGTATCCGGCTGCGTTTGCTTTGTCCCGCCGAAATTGGGGATACGTGCGCAGGACACACCCCTGCCCCTCTCAAGAGGGGAACCCTGCGCGCATAGCCCTTTTTAATCTAATTTCAAGCCCATCGTTATTTATAAAAGCACAGTTCATTTCAGCACCACATTTATCTCATCCAGCAAATAGCCTTTCAGGTCCGAGTCATATTCCCAAAACATTACCCCGGCCAGGTTATTGCGTTTGGCATATTTGCATTTTTTCTTTACCGACCATTCATCATCATAGGTAATGAATTGCCGGGTGGAATTATTATAAAGATAATCCGCCCCGGCCTGTTTATCGCGGTAAATTTTGAAACCGGGCAATTTCGAAATGCTGTCTTTTAAGGCGGTAAAGCCGCCTCCCCTGTTATAGGTGGCAACAGAATCGCCCACGCCCCTGGCGCCATTTACCAGGATAGCCGATTTGCCATAAAAAGCGATGCCCATCACCAGTTTCTCTGCCGGCACACCTGCGGCCTCGAATAGTTTCACTGCATTATCGGCACTGTTGTCTGACTTATAATGTTTTGACGTGTACAGGTTGGTATGGTGTGCCGCAATTTTGCCGCCCTCGCCGAAATCGTAGGTCATCAGGTTAATGTAATCAAGATATTGCTGAACATTTACCATTTCGGTGCCATCGAGGAAGAATTTAGACCCGGCTGCAGCGGTGGTCAATAAATACTTTTTACCGGTTTGCTGCCCCAGGCTGTCTAATTGCCTGCGCAGCTCCTTAAACATAAGCGTATAATTTTGCTTGTCCTCGGGCCGGTAAATATTCCCCTGGTTCCCCGGCCGCGACGGGTACTCCCAATCGATATCTATCCCATCCATATCAAATTTTTTGACAATGCCGATGGCGCTTGCGGCAAACCCCTGCCTCGAAGTGTCTGACAATACAGCATCCGAAAATTTCCCGCTCCAGGTCCATCCGCCAATGGAGATCACTATTTTAAGCGCAGGGTTTTGTTTTTTAAGCAGGTTAAGATTTCTGAAATTAATGGTATCCGTTGCTTCGCGGTGTAGCCATGCACGGTTGTTTTTTATATCCACAAAGGCATAATTGATAATGGTGAGTTTCTTCGGTTGTATCAGTCCCGTCTTCGTAAGGCCCCTGAAGCCGCCCACATAGCCGATTACCACCTTGCGCGGCTGGGCGCTAACCCGGAAGGCACATAGCGTCAGGCAAAATGCGGTAATAACTAACAGGATAGAAGATATTGCCTGCTTTGTATCAGGAGACCCCATGAGTTTTCTTTTCATATTAAATTTTGAGGCGCAGCCTTCTTTTTTCAAGGAAGCCTGTAATAAAGATCACAATAAAACAAATAGCGAATGAGCGGATGATCCCTCCCGCCCCGTTATTAAAAAAATCGGGGTAGTTAAAATCCGTCATGTAGAAGATCGCCACCATAAAATAAGGGATCAGGTAGCAGGTGAGCGTGCTTGTTCCGGCGGGCTTTATTATTTTGAACCAGTTTTGCTTTCCTTTCACATCGATCAGCCATATCAAAAACTCAAATAACAGGATGCCGATACCGGTACAGATAAAAACCCAGGACGGTGTTGAATGTATTTTTGAAATGCCTTCGGTGTAAGGCCTGACGATAAACCCAAGTCCGATCAGTGCCAATCCGGCCAGCGAAAAAATAAGCCATATCCTGCTGTAATTACTTTTTTCGGCCATTTTCAGATAGGTCAGCGAAACTACCACGCCAAACATCATCAATGCCTGGTGCGCACAGTCTTTAATTGTCCAAAGCTTTAAATCAAACCAGTCGGCGTGTTCGCCCAGGTTGATTGTTACAAATACGATAAGCGCAATAAACATCGCTGTTAAATTTCCTTTTGTAAGCAGGTATATGCCCGCACAAATAAGGTAGGCCCAGCCGATTATGCCTAAAATACCCCACCAGGATGGCTCCAGCCACCTTACCCCGCCATGACGGCCCTCCCCTTTGTAAAGTATCGCCAGCGCAATCAGAATGATCACCCCGGCGCCCATCAGCGCATACTTTTTTGCTTTTGCCAGCGTCTCAGGATAATCGAGCCAGATTAAAAAGAAGCTAAAAGTTAATAAGAACTCCCAAACCCCGATAGGCAACAGGGCAGCCGCGCTGTATTCCTCCATATTGACATGGAAAAAGCCCATAACTATCAGTGCAAAAGACCGCAGGAGAATATGCGAGGCTATTGACCCAAATGAATCGCCGCGGCGCAGGCGTTTTCCTATTGCAAAAGGGATTGATAAGCCGGCGATAAATAAAAACAGCGGGAAAACGGTGTCGGCAAAATGCATCCCATCCTCATAACCTTTAACATGGTCTATCCATTTCGGAACATCTTTGACCCCGCTAAGGTCGTTCACAAATATCATAAAAAACATATTGATTGCCCTAAAGACATCAATAGACAACAGGCGCTTAGGTGGAACCATAATGACGTTTTGATCAGTTTAATAGAATCAGCATTTAAATATAATAGCTATTATTTGATTTTAAGTGTATCGTTTTTGATATATTTTAAAATGTGGGCCCGCTTTTTAAAATTTTTAAAGAATGACCGCTGATTTAAATGATTTTCATGATTGCCATGATTTTTGATTATCGGTCACGTAACCTGGCCGGCGACCCAAATAATTTAATGATCGGCCTGACATCAGATATCAAGCCATCACAAAATCAACGAAATCATTTAATCATTAAAATCAACGGTTCAGACTATCCCAACACTTCCTCCAGCACCTCATGGGAGCGCACATTGCCAAACCCTTCGATATGCAGGGCATAATATTCGAGTATTTTTTGAAGAAGATAACGCCGTTCATCATTGCCCAGTTTCAGTTTAGGCATATTTTCAAAACTGCAATTAAGCAACGCGGCAAAATTTTGGGTATGCGGCGGCGAAAGGTATAGCGGGCTGGCAGGTTTATAGCGGCAGAAAACTCCATTCGTCAAATCAAAATAATCCGCTCCGGTGGCAAGATTGCGGTCGGGGTAAAAGCCAAGATAACGTGTCAGCTGCATCAAAAAGAGCAGGTGAAAATTGGCGAGGCCCTCCGTTTGATGATCAAGCCACTCGATAGCATTGAAGATAAAACCGAAGGCGCTTTCGTCCGCGGCCTGTTGTTTTACCGCCTTGTACAATACTTCGTTTAAAAATATGGCAAGGCTGCTTTTGATCACATCGTAAGGGATGGTTTGCAACAGCGGCGCATTTTTAAGCTCCTTTATGCGCTGAACATTGCCGGTATTTTTATGATAAACAACCATGTCGAGCAAATGGAGCGGCTGCAGCATATTTCTGCTGATCTTTGCTTTCGGCTTTTTTACACCATTGATCATGTACGACTGTAGCCCAAACTTTTCGGTAAAAACCTGCGCAATAACACTGCTTTCGCCATAATCGGTGGTTTTAAATACTATTCCGCGTGTTTTATGCAGCATGATTTATCAGCAACAGCAATTTCGGTAAAAAAATAACCAGCCCTGTAAACAGCGCAAAAACAGCTGCTATAACCACCGCGCCGGCGCTCATGTCCTTAATGTGCCCTGCTTTTTCATTGTACCCGGGCGAAACGAGATCGGTGAGCGTCTCGATCATGGTATTGAATATTTCGCAAACCAAAACCAGGGTAATGCAAAGCGCAACCCACAGCCATTCGCTTAATGAAATATGCAGTAAATAGCCCAGCAGCAACGCCAGCGCCGTAGCCGCCAGGTGTATCCTGAAATTAAGCTGGCTTGCAGTAGCATACGCCACTCCTTTAAAAGCAAAACCAAAGCTCCGGATTAATTTTTTCATATATCAGGTACTTCTAATCTTCAAATTTTCAAATCAACTCATTTTCAAATTAAACACATCCGCATGTCTGCACATCTGCACATCCGCATCCCGCACCTGCGGGACACATCCACACATCCCTACAAATCTGCGCATTTGAAAAACATTGTCACAATATCATTTTCATAAATCCCTTCATAAATCTATTTTCGTAGTTTAGCCGTCTGAATATATCCGTAATTCATAATGTTTTGGAAAAAGCTTGCTGATATTATATTAAAGAACCGCCTGCTTATCCTGGCTTTAATTGCCGTATCGACCGCCTTTATGGGGTATAAGGCCAGCCAGGTACGCATAACCTTTAGTGGCGGCAAGGTTTTACCTGTTACCGATTCTGCATATATAAGGTATACCCAATTCAAAAAGATATTTGGCCAGGATGCCAGCACCATGGTCATCGGGTTTAAATCGCCGATAATATTTGACAAGAATGTATTTAACGACTGGCATCAAATCGGCGCTCAAATCCAGGGTATTAAAGGCGTTAAGTCTGTTATTTCCGTCGCTAATCTCTATAACCTTAAGAAAGACACCGCGCGGCATCGTTTTGTGCTAAAACCGGTGGTTGGCCATCCGCTGACAACCGGCCAGGACGTTGACAGTACGCGGCGGGTGATACTTTCCCTTCCTTTTTATAAAGGGCTTATATTAAGCGAAGACGGGCAGTCAACCTTAATGGCTATCACCTTTGACGATAAGATTATAAATACATCCAAACGTGTACCTATTATCAATGCCATACTAAAATATGGCGGCCAATTTGAGCAACGGCACAATATACCGGTGCACTATTCGGGATTGCCGCTTATACGCACTGTCGCCGGCGATTTGATGAAAAGTGAGTTTACACGCTTTTTGTGCCTGTCGTTAATGATAACCACCATCATTCTATTAATTGTCTTCCGGGCGGCAAATCCTGTTATCTTCCCGGTGGTTGTTGTATTGCTGGGCGTTACCTGGGGCCTCGGCATTTTGGTTTTAATGCACTACGAAATTACCATACTTACGGGCCTTGTACCAGCGCTGGTAGTTATTATCGGCGTACCTAACGGGATTTTTATTTTAAACAAATACTACTACGAGTTTAGCCTTGGCGGCGATAAAATGCAGGCGCTGAATACCGTAATCAGCAAGGTTGGGATAACCATGTTTATTGCCAATGTTACTACCGCTATTGGTTTCGGTGTGCTATGCTTCACCCACAGCGAGTTGCTAACCCAATTTGGCCTGGTTGCTTCGCTGAGCATTATGGTGACCTTTGCTTTGAGCCTGGTACTTCTTCCCATCATTTTCAGCTATCTGCCCGATCCGGGTGTAAAATTAAGGAGCATTAAGGACCGTAAGGTAATGCAATTTGTACTGCTGAAAATAGACCACCTGGTGCATAATTATCGTAAACCGATCTATATAATCACTATGTTAACGGTAGCTGTTTGCTTTTACGGCCTGTTAAAAATAAATGTGAACAGTTACGTGGTTGACGATCTGCCGAAAACAAGCAATACATTGAGCGACCTGCAATTTTTTGAAACGAATTTTAAGGGGGTTTTACCGCTTGAAGTAAGCATTAATACCAGGCATAAAAATGGGGTAATGAACAATGCTTTTATCAATAAAGTTGAGAAGCTTGAAAACATGATATCCTCCTACCCTGAATTTAGCCGGTCATTGTCTTTGATACAGGCTTTAAAATTTTCCACACAGGCGTTTTACGGTGGCAATAAGGATTTTTACCGTTTGCCGGATGGTATGGAACAAGCCTTTATTTTGAGCTATGCAGGCAATTCGGGTAAAAATACGAATGTGCTGCGCAATTATATCGACAGCAACAAGCAGTTTACCAGGGCAAGCTTTGAGATGATCGATGTCGGCTCGAATAAAATGAATAAGGTGATCGCTAACCTACAACCCCGCATCGATTCAATATTCAATCCTAAAAAATACCATGTTGAGTTAACCGGCTCGAGTATGATATTTATTAAAGGCGCCAATTACATGGTAAAAAACCTTTATGAGAGCCTCGCGCTAGCCATTGGCTTGATTGCCGGGATTATGTGGATACTATTCAGGGGGGTAAGGATGATCGCCATTTCGCTGCTGCCGAACATTATCCCCCTAATTATCGCAGCCGGCATTATGGGCTTTTACGGCATACCGCTTAAACCTTCAACAATCCTTATTTTCAGTATCGCGATGGGGATATCGTCTGATCAAACCATTTATTTTATAACACGGTACCGGCAGGAACTGCGTGAAACAAAAAAGAGCATCTCAAAAATTGTTTCGGACACCATCCGCGAAACGGGCATCAGCATGATTTACATTGCTATCGTATTGTTTTTTGGTTTCGGTATTTTCGCTTTGTCAACCTTTGGCAGCGTAAGCGCATTAGGCATTTTGTTAGCCGTTACGCTGTTGGTAGCTATGCTGAGTAACCTTACCTTGCTGCCGGCTTTTTTATTGAGCGTGGAGAAAAGGGAGGGTAAAAAGAAGGCGAAAGCTGAAGGGTTAAAGGCGAATGGCGAAATATAATTGCGGATTAATTCGTTTAACTTTATATCTGGATTAAACAAATCGTGTATATTAGTGCTTTTCAAGAATATGCCGTTCGAAATAGTTGATATTGAAACTCAAAATGACTTTCAGGACATAAAAATCCCTGGTAAATTTAAAATAGACGATACTAAAGTTTATATAAAAAAAACGGGGGATGTTATTTATATCATCCCGTATCATAATGCATGGGACAGCATGGTCAAGGCAGCAAATAACTTCTCTAACGATTTTATGGAAAAAAGAGAGCAGCCATCAAATCAGGATCGCGAAACATTTGACCAGTGATAACTCATTTGCTTGATACCAATATTTGCATTTACATCATCAAACGGAAACCGATAGGTGTATTCGAACGGTTTCATTCATTATCGCCGGGTTCTGTAGGAATTTCTTCAATAACCGCCGCCGAGTTGCAGTATGGTGTAAGTAAAAGTTCCTTTCCTGAAAAAAACCATGACGCCCTCCAGCAGTTTTTAATCCCTCTTGAAATTGTAGAATTCGACTATGAAGCTGCAATGCAATATGGAAAGATACGAAGTCAACTCGAAAAAAAAGGAACGCCTATCGGGCCTTTAGACACCCTGATCGGGGCACATGCACTGCGACTTAATGCTACGTTGATCACTAACAATCTAAAGGAATTTACCCGGATTGAGGGTTTAAAAACAGAGAACTGGGTAATTTGATGTACCGTTATCCCAATTTGGTAGAGGTAAAAACTTAAAATGATAACTTATTTTCAATTTAAGCCATGGATCTAAAATTAACCAATAAAGTAGCCATAGTATTAGCCGCCAGCAAAGGGTTGGGCAAGGCTATCGCCTCATCATTATCTGCCGAAGGGGCAAAAGTGATTATCGGGGCACGTAACGAAAAGGAACTGACCAGTACTGCTGCTGAGATACAAAAACTTACCGGCAACCCGGTTATTGCCATACCGGTTGATGTTTCGGATAAAGCGCAAGTCGAAAATTTTATACAACAGGCTGCGGAAAGGTTTGGCAGGATTGATATTTTACTGAATAACGCCGGCGGCCCGCCGTTTGACAAGTTCGAAAATTTTGACGAGCATGCCTGGCAAAAGGCGTTCGAGCTTTCGCTGCTCAGCTTTGCGCGTACCAGCAGGCTGGTATTGCCTTATATGCGACAGGCCGGCGGCGGCCGCATAATTAATATCATCAGCGGCTCGGTAAAATCAGTGCTTGGTAACTCTGTACTTTCTACGAGCATGCGTATGGGCGTTGTCGGGATGGCCAAATTGATGGCCGATGAATTTGGCCCTTATAATATCACCGTAAACAATGTTGCCCCCGGGATGATCCTTACCGACCGGCTGAAACACGCCCTGCCAAAAAATACCGATCCCGAACAGGCCTTAGCCGACAGGGCAAAAAATGTTCCCCTGGGCCGCATCGGCAAGCCGGAAGAACTGGCAGCCCTGGTGACCTTTTTGGCATCGGAACAAGCAGCCTACATCAGCGGAACCACCATTCAGGTGGATGGCGGGGCAAACCGGGGCATTTTTTAAATTCAACGATCGCTCCTCACCAAATAATTCCCGTTTGACACGTTCCCGATGAAGCTTTATACTAATTAAACAAATATTAAACGTAAAATTAAAACAGTTTACTGGTATTGATAGTTATAACCTACACCCACTAGGTCATAAATCATGTCAAACTTGTACTTTATTGTTCCCGCTGCTGCCATTAGCCTTGTGCTTTTCGCCCATGCCACTGCAAAGCTAAAAGCAGCCAGCCTGTTTTTCATAATATTTCTCAGCTCCACCTGTTTGCTTGCCCAGGTTACCCCCGTTGATACTATAAAACCAGGCAACGGCCCGGTCAAAGAGCAGTTGAAACAGATAAAGGACGCCAAAAAAACGGTCAAAGACTCAACAGCAGGAGGCCAACCGGTAAAAAATCCGCTTATTGATACCACTATTCAAAATAAATACGGGGATCTTTTAAATGATGATCCGAAATACAACAAAAGGTATCCCTTTTGGAAACCACTAGTTGGCGTTATTGGCGTTAACGTATTCACCTGGTCAATGGACAGGTTTATTTTCAATGAGAGTTTTTCGCATATAGGCCCCGCAACATGGAAATACAATTTACGTAAGGGCTGGGAATGGGATGATGACAGGTTTGGGGTAAATTTTGTTGCGCATCCGTACACGGGATCCATGTACTTTAACCAGGCGAGGTCGCAGGGGTATGGTTACGTCCAGTCCATTCCCTTTGCCGCCACAGGCAGCCTGATGTGGGAATATTTCGGCGAAAACACGCGGCCGTCTTATAACGACATTATCAACACTACTGCTAACGGTGCATTCCTCGGCGAAATATTTTACCGCCTAAGCTCTAATATTTTAGATGACCGCGCCACAGGCGGCAACCGGGTTTTTCGTGAAATAATGGCCGGGCTGGTGGATCCGGTCCGCGGACTTAACCGATTGTTACAGGGAAAAACATTTCGAAAGACTACTACCGAAGTTTACCAGAAGGAACCGCTTAACATTACATTATTTGCCGGTATACACAAGATCAATGTCGACAATAACACCATTTTTGGAAATGGCCCGAACAATGCCATGATTAATCTGCAGCTCGACTACGGAAACCCGTTTGAAGACATCCACCGGAAGCCTTTCGACCTTTTCAGGTTCCGTACGGAACTTAGTTTTGGGTCCGGCCGGAAAATCCTGGACAATGTTACCGGTTATGGCATTTTGTTTGGAAACAATACAGTTGGAGATAAATTCTCGATGCTTTACGGAGCCTTCCAATATTACGACTACTGGGATAACCTGACCTTTGAATTGGGAACCATCGGTTTGGGCGGCGGCTTAATAACAAAATACGCTATCAGTAAGGATATTATCTTTTATACCAGCCTTCATGCGGCATTTGTGCCTTTAGCCGGCAACAGTACGCGCTTTGGCCCCGATACCTCTTCGCAAGTCAGAGACTACACCTATAACGACGGGCTCGAAGCCAATTTAGAAGCAAGGCTCAATGTTGGCAAATATGTCAGCGCCTCGGCAGCCTATTATTATTATATCCTGCATACTTTCGTCGGGCCTGCCGGCACCAATTATATAGCCATTTTAAAGCCCCGGCTCACCGTACAAATAGTAAAAAATTTGAGTATAGGATTTGAGCAATTTATATACTATGATGACCGGTATCTAAAAAATTTCAGGCCGCTTTTTTCCGTCCGAACGGAGCAAAAGATATTCCTCTCGTTATTTCTTGAAGATCCGCAGCGCAAGGGGCGTTATAACTAACGATATTTAAGCCTTGCGGGACCCAAAAGACCCCGCAAGGTTAGCCGGTGTTATAAAAGTTTGGGATTTAGTTCTGAATCAATAAACTCTCCAACAGGTTTGCCCATCAACCATTTCATATGGTCGTTTTTTTGCCATTCGTTTTTGTATGGGGTAACCCGCGCACCGTCTGCCACGTAAATTATGGTCATTACCTCGCGCATTTTGTTTGAATTATTGCCATTGGCATGATGCATAGTAAAACCCCGATGCCAGGTAGCATCGCCTGCATTCATGGTTTTTGCGCGGCTTATTTCAAATTTATGTTCTTTTACATAGCTATCAAACGCAGCTTCCGACTCGTCGGATATCTCAAAATCGAATACGGCGCCTTCTTTGTACGAGCCGGACGCAAAGGTAAGCATGCCCATATCCACATCAATATCAACAAGCGGCATCCACATCGTTATGGTATTGTTGGTATCGATAGGCCAATAGTACTGGTCCTGGTGCCAGGGGGTTGGGCCGCCGCCGGGCTCCTTAAATAGAGCCTGGTCATGATAAAGTCGTACGTTTTCAACACCCATCAAATCGGCCGCAATTTTTCCCATGCGTTTTGCGAGCACAAATTTTCTCACATCTTCATCATTCTGCCACAAGTTCATGATCTGCAGGAAGGCTTTGCCATAGGTATCCCTATCTTCCAGTTGACGCTTTTCGGTGTTATACCTGTCGGCAGCGCCCACAATAACAGGGCGATAAGCAGCAATTTCTTCTTCGGTCAGCACTTGCTTAACTAAGGTATGTCCCTTCTCCCGGAACTCGCGGATATTATCTTCCGGTAATTTTTTGTAATCGTCCAATTTTGGCAATGCTGCGACTTCGTTACTCATGTTATTTAGTTTTTATCAAAAATAAGTTAATGCAAGTGCGAAAAAAAATGACGAAAATGGTATAATTATGGATTATTTTATCCCTAATTTTATACAAATAAAAAATAATAGTAAAATACACCATGATTAAGGCGTCATTTGAGATACTGCAGCCTGTTAACGGGCAATCTTTTCTGTTTAGAAAATTTGACAAATCGGCATTTGATGCGCCCTATCACTTTCATCCCGAATACGAGTTAACTTATATTTTGAACGGAACCGGGAAACGGTATGCAGGCAGTCATATGGACGATTTCACCACCGGCGATCTTGTACTGCTCGGCCCCAACCTGCCCCACTGCTGGAAACTTGAACCGTCGAAAGAAATTCAAACTGAAGCCAGCGCTATAGTCGTGCAGTTCGACGGCGCTTTTTTGGGCGATGATTTTTTTAATAAGAATGAAGTACAGCATGTAAAGAAACTTTTTCAGCGGAGCGGCTGCGGCATTAGCTTTAATTCGGATGTACAAAAAGCCGTTAACCAAAGCTTGCTTGTGCTGGCCAAAGAAAAAAGCAATTTCAGGATGCTTATGGGGCTGCTGGAAATATTGCACCGGCTGGCTTCATCAAACGAATATGTATTGCTGGATCAAAACCGGATCATCGCCGAACGCTCTGTAGCCGAACAGGAACGTATAAACCCGGTATTTGCATACCTGGTTGAAAATTTCAGGCAGCATGTTTCCCTTGATATTGCCGCCGGCATTGCCAACATGACCACCAATGCATTTTGCAAGTACTTTAAAAAGATAACCCGCAAAACATTTATGGAAACCATTATCGAATACCGCCTTAACTACGCCATCCAGCAGCTGGTGCAAACAGATAAGCCCATATCAGAAATATCTTTCGAGAGCGGTTTTGGCGATGTATCGCACTTTTATAAAATGTTCAAAACCAAGATGCACATGAGCCCGCTCAATTATCGCAAAAAGTTTATGCGGAGTTTGGATGAAGAAGCAAAAATGGCGCTGGCATAGGCCGGGGACGTGGGTATTAACGCGATAACTACTTCAAGTAATTTCTTTTAAATTACAGACAGTTTTCCTTTGAATTAATAAAAGAACTTTTTAATTTTAGTCCGTAAAGCCGGGATCGTTTGGCTGCCTGAATTCTTAATCGCAAAATTAATACCGATGGACGGATCATCACCTAAAACTTACAATAAGCTCGAAATTCATCATATCAGCGTATCGGCCGGGGACTCAACGGTAATCGCTGTAAGAAAAGACATTAAAAACAAACTACCTGATTGCCTGGTCCTAATAGATGCAGGCAAAAGTGAGGCAGATTTGCAAGTTGTAAAAACATACTGTTCCGAATTTTTTAAAACCAATATATTCCAGTATATCATTCTTTCCCACGCTCATGATGATCACCATGGCGCACTTCCGGATTCCGATTTGTTTGATAACGACACTACGAATTTAGTTTATGGCGACGCACTTAAATCCTGCTTTACCAACACCAGCTACAAAGCGAATACTAAGATAAATGTAGAGAATGCTCCCTATAAAATTGATTTGCCGGATGCATCCCTTACCTGTTATTGCGCCGGCGGCATAATTCCAAAAGTTGGGAAAATTAAAAAAAAATACAAGGATGAAAATGATCTGTCGATGGCATGGGTACTGCAATTGGGGAAATTCACATACTTTACAGCCGGCGACCTGAGCGGCGCTACTGAAGGAAAATATAACAACATAGAAGGCCCGCTGATAAAGTACTTATACGGTACTGCTGGTCCTTTGAAAGGCAAAAAAATTGATGTTTTAAAGGCAACCCACCACGGAAGCAAATATAGTTTGTTTGGTGATGATGACTTTTTTTGCGAAAACAACGATGACTCATTATTTCTTGACGCGCTGGAGCCTAAAGTTATTATAGTTCCATGTAACAATTCAATAAGCCCGCCCCTGCCCACACCGGAATTTTTTTCGCGGGCCCAAAGAGACCTGACTCAGGGAAATAAACAAAGGGTAAGTAAAATATGCCTGGTTAATAAGTTTGAAAGAGAAGACGAAAAATCTTATTCTAAATATCTGAAAATCAACTACGATTTTTGGAAAAACCACTCAAATATTATAAAAAGAGACGTAGAGGTTGAAAAAATCATAAATGAAGAGTTGGTGCCGGTTTTCTCCCATGGAATTTATACTAATAGCGATGAGAATGATGAGCTTCCGGTAGTTATAGTATGCGTTGATGAAAAAGGAAATTATAAAATTGAAGACGGAGAACCCGTAGCCTATAGTGGAGAAGAGAAATCTTCCAAACTAAAAAAGAAGGTGCTGGCAAGCCTTCCTCAGCAAATACCAAAAATTTATTTCAAAAAACGCGATGAAGGGTCTTATTTCTATCAAATATTGAACAAAGAGCTTGAACCGGCGACTGCGAAGACTATTGTTTCCCTGTATAAGCTTGATAACCACGACCAATACTGTTTGAAAGATGAAATAGACCTTGATATCGTCAAAGCCTATCGTGGTTTTATTGAAAAAACCAAATTTTTTGACCACTTGTCCAAATTTCCAAGGTCATTGAGGAGCGCAACATCAGATGCTGAAAAATACATAGAAGACTACCTTGGTATTAAGCGTAAAGTGAATCTATCAAGAGTTACAAAGCAAACCAAGACGCGACAAAAGGAAGCGAAAAGAGCTGCAAAAAAACCGGCAACCAAAAAAAAGATAACAAGAAGAGTAACGAGAAAATAATTAGTAAAGTTAATCCTCAAACAAAAACAAATGTCATATCCTTCAATAACGCAATTTGAAAACGGAATTAGTGATAACACGTTACTCATCGATAAACAAATTGTTGATCATCCGGCCTTTTCGGCGTTGTTAAATGCGCTGCAGCAGGAATATTTATCTTTCGTCTCTCCCAAAGTTTTAAATGAGGAAGGGACAAACAATATCACAATTGAAGGTGAAAGCTTCTTTTTCGCCGATGTGCTGAGCAAGGCCGATTTCTACCTCTATGAAACGCACGAAAGTGATGCTCAGTATGAGTTTGAATGGCATGGAACCCTGGCGGCAACATCGTTCAGCACGTTGTATAAAAATGGGATCATAGTGCCTGACCCGCTGAATTGGGTCACAGAAATTATGAATGGCGTGTTTAACGAGGTTGATATGCTGTATACTTCGCATGACGAGGCCTTTGCCATAGAGGTTAATTCATCCGATATTAAATTTGAAATACCGGAAGTGGGCTTTAGCCTGGACAAACTTGGGTTTTATTACGAACGAAGCCTCGGGCAAAATATAAAAACCACATATCGTTTATACTCCACCATACAAATAGGTTCCTCAGCAATACCAACTCAAATCGAATTGCCGGCGGGCAATGATATCGATCCTGTTTGCTGGGTATTAAAGACAACCGACATTATTATCCTGAACGACGGTCTTAAAGATATCATCGGTTTTCTGTCAGGCCAGCAAGATCTGAATGCTGCATTAGGAAATGATCTATTGACACTTTTGCCTGCAGCGGTTAATGCCATACCGCAATTTGCCCTCACCAACTTTGTTATTCACTTTAACCCGCAGACCAAGTTTCTGCAATTGCTTGATTTTTCTATCCAATCGGTTAAGAGTTTTGAACTGGTACCTGGTTTTTCGCTGAAGGACATAGGCGTTAGTGCGTTTATAACATTTTTGGATAACAAGGTATCCTGTACACTCGGCCTGTTTGGCAGATTATTGTTCTCTGAGCTGATTGAAGCAGGATTAAGCATCCAATTGCCGCTCAATTTAACAGACGACTGGAGAATAGCGATGGATGGCAGTATTGACCTGGAAAAATTGAGTGACCTGGAAACGCTTCCGTTCATTAAATTAAAAGACCTTAATATCCCGCCGGAGTGGTTAACCGTAAATAGTATCCACATGGATAATTTGAACCTGGTTTTCAATCCCGCGGAAGGAAAGATTAAAACCGTAGCATTTTCTTTGCAGGTAAACGCCGAAAGCAATTTGATCCCGGGCCTGACGGTGAAAGATCCCTACTTAGAATTTAACCTTACATTGAATTAACATGTCCGAAAACATCGCTGTACAAGGTACCATTGGAACAAGTTTCGATTTCTGTGGATTAAAGAATCTGTGGCTCGAATCCACTTACGGGCAAAAAGGCTGGACATTTTCCGGCGGAACCCGCGAAAACCAGGAACTCAGCCTGAAAGAAGTATGGCAAACGCTTGTCCCGGCTGTTCCCCTGCCGATTGACATGGACCTGCGCCTCCGCGATGTCAATCTTGAGATATTTATCGGCAACGCAACTGATAGCGCAACCCGCGATTATACCCTTAGCTTAGATGCCGCAGTTACTATAGATTTCAACCCCTCGGAAGATTTTCAAAGCCAGTTGAACGTTAATAAAATATCCTTTAAATACCAGAAAAAACAATCAGATGAGCGTGAAACAACGGTAAACCTGAACCTGAAGGGAAATGCAAATGTAAACGACGAAATTATTGTCACAGATTGTTCGTTCGACTTTGAATATAAATACAACGCTGAAAATCAGGAGGCCCATTGGGTGATCGCCGGTGACCTTTACATCCTCGCGTTCCAGCGCCTGATGGCGTTTAAAGCTGATGCCAGCTCGCTGAAAGATACCCAGCAAATTGGCTTTACATTCAGCAGCACCGAGCCTATTCTTCATACCGGGTATTTTAGCCGGGTAAAAGGGGCCACCGCTGCAGAAATTATGAAGGCCCTTAATGGCGGCATTGCTCCTGTAAATGAGCAAATACTTATTTCGGCCTTGCCTGCTGATGTGCTGAATACCCTGGGCGATAAATTTACGCCCGAACAGAAAGAAGCCATTGCACACGTAGTTGAAAGTGCAAAAAGAAGCAACGATCCGCTGATCTCCATTCCCGACCTGCTGAATGATAACAAACCGCTTTGCACTGTTTCGCCCCGCCTGTTTTTATTGAAACTGGCGCGTGAAAACAAAAAGTTTAAAAGCATTGATTTCGCCATCGGCGCCGATTTAACTATTTACAATACCCTGCTGGACCAGGGGGAAATATTCAGCCTTAAAAACGGCGTAGTTTCTTCAGGTTACGACCGCGAAAAGAAAAGATTTTACTTGTCCTTTTACGCAGAGCAGGCGATCGTAAAACCATTCAGCGCCATCAGCGTGCTGCCCGGCATTTTGGATGCATTAATGGCGGCCTTCGGAGAAGCGGCCGATTATCATCCGAAAACTTCGGCCTTTGTTAACATGCTCGAAATACAGCCTAAAAGCTTTTCATTCATCAAACAGGACAAGGATTGGAAGCTTGCGGGGGGTGTCCGTTTGGTATTAAATGACGGTTTGCGTACGGTTGACAACGACCTTTATGATTTTATTGAAAAGCTGTTCCCCAAAACCGGCGATGCGCGTTATATTGAAGGCAGCATAAGTTACGATTCAAAAGACGGGTTGTTTTTTGTGCTTGAAAATAACAGCGGCCTCGAAATTCCCAACTTCCTTAAAATGGCTGCGGATGCCATTGATCCGCAGTTTAAGGCCGACTTTAGGCAAAAGACCGCAGTTGATCTCGACCAGGCGCTCGATCTGGGCACATCTTTTATCATCCTTGACCGTGTGAGGGTAAAAATAGCGAGACAGGCTGAAATGGACATGCGCATCGGCATCGGCCTTCCTTCCAAATTAAACGACCGGCTGTTTAACCCCTCATCAAAAATACACGGGCTGGTAAACACATATGACCGGGAAAAATTTGAAAGGGCCACGCAAAGTCAGGCCATGGGCCTGGTTGATTATGACCGGCCGCTGCCCGATGATAACCTTATCCGCGCTACGCTCAAATTCAGCACGGAGGGCATCAGCGGGCAGCTGGACCAATTCAACGTTTTCAATTTTGAAAAGATTGCGGAAGAATTTAAAGGTTTTATTACTGAACAAAGCGAGCACCTGACGGTAGACCTGAATGCGTTAACTAACGGAGGCAAGCAATATGGTAAACTAAGATTTGAAAAATTCAGGTTCAAGCTGGATTTTAAAACCAGTGCATTTAGTATCGGCGGCGGCGTTGAACTATTGTCTGACACCCTCCGAATCCCGGTAAGGCCGCTGGCGAAAAAACTGATCGCTGTTTTGCCCACCGATAAATTTGATATAAATACATTAAATGCGCTGGCCGACAGGTTAATAGATCATATAGCTATTCATAGCATAAATTTTTACCACCCGTCTTCGGGTAGTCTGCAACTGGATGATCTGCTCGCTTTTCTAAAACAGTTCTTACTCGCCGAACACCAGGATATCGAAATCATTCCGTCAACCGTGCTCGACTTTTTACGCCAGCATTCGCATGAGATCACGAAACATCTGCCTGATCTGTTATTACAGTATTTCAGCATAAAAGTACCAACCGGCATAAAATTCCAGGTAGATGTTACCGCGGATCAATCGGTAAGCTTTGCCGTCGAAATACCCGAACCAACGGAAGCGCAAAGGGCGGCAGGATATGCCGATTGCCTGCAGTTGCTGGTCCCTGACTTCAGTATGCCGCCGATGTTTTTGCAGGGGATCAGGCTCAGGAAGATCGGCCTGGGTTCGGGATTGTTTAACCAGGCGATACGGCTCGACCTGTCGGCGGAGCTTACGGCCTTCCGGTATGCCGACCTCGCAGCAGGCGCCGGCTTGTCGGTTTTGCGGCATTCGATGCCCGGCGACAGGCGGGTGCAGCATATGGTGCCTGACGTAAAATCGTTTGGGTTCAATTATAAGATCGATAACCTTTTAATGCTCATTTTCCCGCAAACTTATGTCCCAATCCCCGTGCCGGTATTTTATGATAGTTTTTCGGCTTACGGAGCAGGGCTCGAGGGCAGCAAAGGAGAAATGGCCGTAAGGTTTCCCCGCCCTAAAGTCAATATAAAAGAAGCGTTTGGTATTTTAGGCGAGCTGGTTAAATTTTTTAAGGATAGGGAGTTTGCACTGCCAATCACCTCATACGGCGAGGTACGCAAAACGGAAGAGATACACCAGGACAGCATAGTCCCGGTATTTTATGCCGGCCCGGTTTATATTGAATTGCCGGGAATCCTTGGTTACCAGAAATTTCCTGATGGTTCCCGCAAGCATATCATGCTCGGATTTAAGGAACTGAAAGTTTTTAATCCGAAGGACCTGGCGGCGCTGGCGGCAAATACGGCAAAGTTCGCAATCCGGTCTGTCGCCGAGAAACAGCGCCACCGCATCAGGATTGACTATAACCGTTCTGAATATCCTGTAAACTACCTCGTAAAGTTTTTGCCCGAGACGCAGCGCATTGGCACAAGTGAACTGGTGCTGTTTGATATTTTTGAAGTAAATTTTGCCTGGGCGCTCAGCACGCCGGAAGAGTTTAAGGAAAAGGTGTTCCCGCTTTTATTGCAGGAGCAATTGAAATCGGGCAGGCCGGGATTTAACGATAACTGGACTGCCAACGAGCTGTTGAATATGATTCCCGCGTCGGACAGCTGGAACAGCGAGCAGGATGGAGTGGTGGTCGTTCTGAAGGGAAGTATAAATATCTCCGACCAGTTTACTGTTGATGCCGTAACTGCATCGGCCATAACTTCCTCCGACGGCATTTCTACCGGGATCAATATGCGCAGCCGGCTTGCCAAAATATTTGATATGGAATTATCCGGCGGTGTAAAGGTTGATGCGATGTCGCCCGACAATAAATTCGGATTAGTTGGCAATTCCTCTCTTGTTATTCTTGGGCGCATCCCGGTTATGAAAGGCGGTTTTTCAATGGGCGTAGGTTCGCAGTCTCATTTCCGGTTCAATGGCTTGCTCGACCTTTTTCCTGACGACCTCTTCAGCGGAGGCCGTTCGCCTATCCAATTTTATACCGGGACGCAACGTGGCGTAAAGTCAGATATTACCGGCATCATTGACCGGAACGGCATTAATGTCGGCCATTTTAACGCAGACGGCACTATCTCCGCAGCCGGTCTGCACCTCGAGGTCGGCAATTTTTATCTCGGTGGCACTACGCGCATTGTAACCACTGCCGACAGGCAGGAGTGGGAGATGAAGCTTACGTGTTACAATACGGAGCTATCGCTTAATGCCGGGTTTTACGCTATTGAAAATGGCACGGAAATGCAGTTTGCATGGAGCGCAAGCGCACCGATCGGCATTGAAAACTTGCTTTGGATATCAGGTACGGAGCCGGGCACGGGCGCATCAGGCAAACTCGTGCTCACTTACCGCGGGCAAAGCCTGGTGCCTGAATTTACGGAATGTTACCTTGACGGCGCTGTTTCGCTGTTCGGATTAAGCAGCGCAACGCGCCTGCACATTAAACGGGATGAGTTTTTAATTGACACCAGTACCAATCTCGGCATTCTTGAAACCAGGCTGAAGGTAAGCGGCGGCAATTTTAACGATGTTTCGGGTTTCGCGCTTTCAGGGGATATTAACCTTGTAAACGGGCTCAGTAAAGTTCATATCGAAGCGGCATATTATAAGGCACCCGCCAGGTCAATGTTTAAAGGCTCGGGCTATTTGGAGTTTTGGGGCGAGAGGCGAATGGAGCTTCAGCTCGAAGCGGGAGTTGAAGCCGGCGCGCCTTTCTTCAGCGCCGAAGGCGTTTTCGATATGAGCCTGGCGGAGGGTGCGGTAAAGTTATACAGCGGTACTCGCGACGGGATGTCGAACATTAAAGGCAGCATAAATAAAGACCGGCTTGAATTAACAGGCAGCTTATTTTTCCAGGTGGGCGAATTGCAAGCCGGCGGCAGCTTTGAAATGAGGCTCGATGCAGGCGGCGAGTTCAGGACATTTTCTAACCTTTCATTCCGGGTGGGTGTGCTGGCAGGCGGAAGTATCGATGCGAAGATAGTTAAAAGCGGGCACCTGCTTTTTATCACCGGCAGCGCATCAGCCAGCATTATCCTTATACCCGGAATACTGGAGCTTTCGGCAAGCAGCAACCTGCATTTTTGGATGAACCAGGTGACCAACCAGCTCGGGCAATTCCAGCTGACCGGCAGTGCCGGGCTGCTCGGGACCAACGCCTGGTACGATCTGCAGCTATCGCAAAACAGCTTTGTATTTACCTGCAATGTATATCTTCCGCTCGTGGACCTGTCAGTCGCCGCGCGCAGCGAAAATTTGGGCAGTGCGGAATACCTTCGCATTTCGGGCAAAATAGACATAGGCAAATTAAATGCGGAGATCGACAAGTTTTATGAAGCTATCGGCATACGTGGAAAGGTGAACGAGAAGGCCAATGCGGCCCTCAATGGTATGTACACGCTGCAGGGAACGCAGCAGGATATGCGTTACCGGCAGGAACGCATCGATTTTATCCGTTGGATGGATTCTGTATGGAATGGTAACGGGATCGACCCGGACGGCTTCCAGTATTGTGTGCCACCGGTTGGCCACGTGGACTACTGGTCGGATTCGCGCTGGAACTGGGATTGGGGACGGCCCCGGTACTCGAAGCAGGACCTTGACAACGTGAGGCGATATTACCAATATAAACGGGAGCTCGGCATGCCGGCCGACGAACCTCCACGGCATGATATAGGCCGTTTTGTAAACGGCGTTTTACAGGCTATAAACAATACCGCATACCAGGTTGGCCTTGCGGCATCCAACACCTTCAGGCAGGTTATAAACGACATTCACAACGTAATAAGTAACGACATATTAAGGAATCTGAACATCGACACCACCGACATTAACCAGCTCAACCAAACATTTAACGATGGTATTAACGCACTGAATAACGAAGCTGCAAAATGGCGCGACTTTAACAACAGGCTGCTAAACTACAAACCACTGGAAATAAATGAGATCACCTATACCGACCAGCCCGTAGATATGCTGCGATCAAAAACATTTACCGCCAGGGTTACATTTACGGTTTTAGGCGAACCGCGTACGGTTGACCAGGTATTTGACCTTAATGACCCGATAGGCTGCCTGGTGCGAAACGCCAAACAGTTTTTGCCCGCAGAGCTGGGAGCATTGGTATGATCAACCGTTTACCCACGGGCTGTGATTACCAGCTAAAGAAGAATTACCCGGCAGGTCAAAAAAAGGCAAACTTGCAATAACGTTATTTATAGGCGTATGTAATTCCTACCTGATAACCGTCACATACCCCGAAACACGCGGACTGCCATCTTTTAAATCTATCATATAATAGTAGGTTCCGGCTGGCAGGTCTTTGCCGTTATTCCGGCCGTCCCATGGCTTGGTATAGCCATCGCTTTTAAATACTAGCTGCCCCCACCGGGTATAAATGAAAACCGTACACTGCGGGTAAATCTGCAGCACATCAATGTTCCAGGTATCGTTAATGCCATCGCCGTTAGGGGTAAACGCATTTGGTATTTTGGTCAGCGAGCAGTTTATTTCTTTAATTGCAACCGTATCGGCGCCGGTGCAGCCATTTTCGTCGGTAACTTTTACCCAGTAAACGCCGCCGGTCTTCACCGTATAAAAGGGCGTTGTGCTCCCATCCTGCCATAAGTAGCTTTTAAACAGACCCGGCCGCAAGATAATTGAGTCGCTGAAACACAATATTTTATCCGGCCCAAGGTCAAAATCGGGTGCAACGGTGAGCGTGGTAGTAACTAAACTATCGCAGCCATTGGCGGCAGTTAAGGTGTCGGTATATATCCCGCTTTTATTGTGGCCGTGGTAGGTATCGCCGCGGCAGATGGCGGTACTTAGCGTTGTGTATGCCTTTTTTTTAACCGTTAGATTTAAGGTGCGGATGCTGTCGCAGCCGTTGGCCGCCGTTAAAATATCAGTATAAGTGCCGGTTTTTGTATAGCCCAAATAGTTGTCGCCCTCGCAAATTGCAGCGGTCAGGGTCGAATAGGCTTTTGGCTTTATACTCAGGTCGAGCAGGGTTATTAAACTATCGCAGCCGCCTTTATTGCGTACTGTATCCCTGAATGTACCTGCAGCGCTTACTGTCCGTCCCGACGGCAGCATATACTTACTGCCGGGACAAATGGCCGCCGAAATATTTGAGGCCGTGGGCAGGTCGTAAATAACATTCAGCGTATTTGAATGAGACCGGCAGGTTGCGTTTTGCATATTTCCGTCCTGGGCTACATTTAAACGGTAGTAATAACTGCCGATTGCCGGCAAGTTTACTGTAAGGTTTAACCTGGTCTCCCCGGGCAAATCGGTCCAGTTGGCGCCATCGGCGGATGTTTGCCATTGATAGGCATTTTTAATATAACAGGTGGCAACCTTTGCCGAAATATTTGTTTTGCTGCACAAAACATGTGCAACATCGCCGTTTACGCCGTTGGTTGCCAAATCTATTTCCGGTCCCGAAGGGCTAAAGGTTATGTCATCAAGGCCGAGGTCGTTCCCCCCGCCGCCGGGCGCATTATTATGCATCCTTAATACAACGGTTGAAACCCCGACCGGCGTAGTAAAGAAAAACCCGTACCGGCCCCACTTAGCCGGATTAAAGAACGTTATGTCGCCGGTGGAGTAGCTCTTTAAAACGGCGCCATCGGTTTTTTCAATGGTAAAAGTGATATTTGGGTTAATACCACCGCTCGCCGCGAACATATTTAATATCCATGCAGCAAATTCGTAAGTTGTACCGTCACAAAGGCCGTTGACGGTTTGAACAAAAAAATCACTGGGCTGGTATGAGGCATTGATAAGCATAAAATAACCGTTTTTATCGCCGGTATGGTCAGTAACCGTATTCCATGCGTTATAGCAGCCAGAAGTATAATTAACTATTGCGTACTGGCCGTCGTTCGGGCATTCGCTGACTAAATATTGCATATTGGTAATCCCCGGCGCCAATGGCGGGCCATTTAAACTGGCGCCTGAGCCAAATGTTTCGTTTACGATCGGGGTGCCTAAACTGCCCGTGCATTGCGCGCGGGCCAATAAAGAAAGAAGGATAAAACATAAGAAAAAACAGGCCTTTTTAACCATCGGGATATTCTCAAAAATTTACCGGGCAGCAGCTATTAGCAGGGTTTTCCCGGTTTTATAAACCGACAGCAATATATTATTATTGTGTAACACCACCAATATAAAAATGGGTGCGAGTCAAATTGTCGCTTCGGTATCAGGCGTTCCTACGGAACGCAATACCCTTTTCATTTTTTCTACCCACCAGACGTCCCGCTGGGACGAATCGTTAGCTCATTTTTACATCCCATCGGGATGTTTGGTTGATAGCATATACAGAAAAACCAACCAGACCTCCCGCTGGGACGAATCCTAAGCTCATTTTACATCCCATCAGGATGTTTGGTTGGTAGCATATACAGAAAAACCCACCAGACCTCCCGCTGGGACGAATCCTAAGCTCATTTTTACATCCCATCGGGATGTTTGGTTGGTAGCATATACAGAAAAAAGCCTGACGTTCGGTAGGAACGTTTCGTGCATGGTCGGCGACAATTTGATTTGCACCCGATAAAATCTTCCGGGTGAATGGAGGTCTTAACAGCCCGTCACCTAATAATGGTAACGTAGCCCGAAAGCGGCGGTGTACCGTTTTTCAATTCGATAACGTAGTAATAGGTGCCGACAGGCAAGTCCTTACCATTTTCGCGGCCATCCCATGGTTTTGGATATCCAATGCTTTTAAACACCAGTTGCCCCCAGCGCGAATAGATGAAAACTGTACACTGGGGAAAACCACGCAAACCGTTGATGTCCCAGGTATCATTAATACCATCGCCGTTGGGTGTAAATGTATTTGGAAATCTTGAAGGTATGCAGATCGTTTCATTAACTGCTATCGTGTCGGCACCTGTGCATCCGTTTTCATCCGCAACCTTCACCCAATAAATACCGCCGGTTTTAACTTTATAGTAAGGCAGCGTGCTGCCATCCTGCCATAAGTAATTCCTAAACTGGCCCGGGCGCAATGTCAGCGAGTCGCCAAGGCAGAGTTGTTTATCCGGCCCAAGGTCAACATTTGGATTAACGGTTAAATTTGTGGCTACCAGGCTATCACAGCCATTAACAGTTCGTAAAGTATCCCTGTAAATTCCGCTTTTGGTATGGCCCAGGTAACCATCTCCCTTGCATACCGATACGCTTACTGAGGTATCGGCCAAAGTCTTCACGGTCAGGTTCAACGTGCGGATGCTGTCGCAGCCGTTGGCGGCAAGCAAGGTATCAACATAGGTGCCGGTTTTGGTATGGCCGCCGTAGCTGCTGCCAAGGCAAATAACGCTGTTTATGGTACTGGCAGTGGATTTTACCACCACATTAACAGGTTTAACCATGCTGCAACTCTCGTAACTGCCTTTTATATAATAAGTGCCGCTCTTTTTAATATTATCAGGATTTGTAAGCGGTATTGTCGCCAGGCTATCTTTCCAGTACGTGTAGCTCAGGCTCGACGGGCTTCCTGCGGTGATCTGCGGCAGGGTGATATCAACGCCCGCAGACAAACACACCGGGGCTGGGTTCGTGATCTTTACATCGATAGGCACGAATTGGGTACAGACTGGAATGCCTGATGAACCGCAATAATCGAGCATGAAATTTCCATTTAAAGGGCAGGAATATGTATAAAACGGATCGCCGTCTTCAACGGTAGCCCCTTTCTCAAGCAAGGTACTAAATACGAGGTTCAAATCGCCATAGGATTGCGACTTAAGTATTTGATCTTTTGTATTATTATATATTTCGAAACCAATGGCCGCAGGCCCTCCAAAGTTAACCACCTTAAACTCAACCAGGTGTTTCCCTTTAGGGAGAGAAATTTTATAGATGCCCCAATATAAAAAACCAATATTTTTTATGATAACTTTCCCATCTATTTCGAGCATCCCGCTGTTATCCGCTGAAAAGCCCATGTAATAAGTTTTCGATGAAGGAATATCGATGCAAACGCTAAAGCCGATAGTTGGCGTATCGTGCTCGCCCCAAACACCGCAACGGTTAAGAGGTCCGCTTGGCAATAATCCGTGATAGTTTCTCCAAAATAAATTTAAAGTGTCGATAGATGTATAATTTCCTCTTCCGGTACTATCGTAAGTATCATAAATGCGTGCACGCAGGGTAGAATAATATTCGGTGTCAATTCTGCTAACCAGCACTTCCTGCGAACCGGATGCAGGCGGCGTAGCAACAACAGAATTGGTCACAACGCATTGTTGCCCGGCAACACGATCGCATGACAGCAACAACAAAATGCAAACCAGGCACCATGTTATGAGAACAAAGTTTTTTATTATAAGCAAGAGATGTCGGCTAGTCATGTATAGCATTCCAGCGTCGCTGGTAATAAAGGTTTTACGTTAAAGATAGGCAGATAACTTTAATTAAGAAATTTTTGGAAGAAGTATTAGGCACTTAAAAAAATGTAAACCCTGTCAAAGTCGCCAAACACATGTAATCAGTTGATTATCAATCATATATATAAGTGTTAACCTTGGATTATGTTAACTTTTGTTAACCTTTTTTTTCGTTTTGCCGATAAGGATTCCCGAAAAGGAGAATACTGTCCCCGTTCTGTTCTGCTGGTACTGCGCTCAATCGTAATTACATACCGAAGACCGCGATTCCATAAGCCCGCAACTTCACCTTAATAATGTTACCGTCCAAAACCGGTTTTTCGCTTCCATACAAAACCTTAACGGGAGTATTTTTATCTTCAGTGCTGATGGTTGTTTCGACAGGTTTGTCCGAAAGGTTTACGGCTACAATAACCTTCCTGCCAGCATCATACCTCATAAAAGAAAACACGTTTTCACTATCGTTTTTCAGTGTTTTATAGGCGCCTTTTGATATTACCGGGTTAGCCTTGCGGATACTGATCATTTTGCGATAAAAGTTCCAGGTGGAGTTGGGGTCGTTGCGTTCCTCTTCAAGGGATATCCCGTCCTTGGGCACATCATTGTTAAACCGGTCTTTCCAGGGGCCTTTTGCTTTATACCAGTAAGCCATACCCTTGCCCTGGTCGCTTTTGTACCATTCAAAAGCTGAGCGGTTCGGAATGTCGTTAGCATCGGTTGCACCCAGGGAGGCATTGGTTCCGCTCATGCCCAGCTCTTGTCCATAGTAAATTGATGGGACCCCGCCCAGCAGCAAGTTTAACGCTGCACCGATCTTTAACTTGCCTGCATTACCTTTTACACCATAGCTAAACCGGGGCGTATCATGGTTTTCAATAAATACTACCTGTTGTTTGCCTGCGGGCGTAGCTAAAAAGGTTGAATCTGCTGCCGCGATGATCTGGTCTTTTTTAAACGACCGTATCGCAAAGGCCAGCCTGAATGCAAACACCCTGTCGACACCGCCCTTTGTCAAATAATCCAATCCTAATGAACCCCAGTTTGCCTGTTCGGCAACGATCTTCAATTTCGGGTTCACCTTTCTTAGCCTGCCCAGCAGCGGATTCCAAAAATTAACAAATAAATTGGTCAGTTGCGGCTTGTTATCAAGATTATCCATGGCATGGTCGAGGCGAAAGCCGTCAACGCCATCGTCAAATTTGCCGTCGTGGTTCGGGTCGACCCAAAATTTAAATAATTGGTAATTGTATTCCAACACTTTAGGGCTGTTTAAATTAACCGTAGTTATTTTGGTGTACACGCTGTCGTACCCCGCGAAACCATACAGGTTAAATATAATGCTTGATGGTTTGGTGTGCGCTTTGTCCTCATACAAAATATAATCGCCGTACTTCGAATTGGGGTTATTGATCCCATCCTTCCACCAAACATGATGTTCGGTTACGTACTGGGTTTCCATATCCATATAAAACTTCATCCCCCGGCGGTGCAATTCCTTTACCAGGCTTATGTAATCGCGGAAGGCGCCATATTTCGGATCGATCTTTTTAAAGTCGTCTGCAAAATAATTATGGTAGTAAGGCGATGCATATAAAGGAGTAAGCAGTATGGCAGTAACCCCCAGTTGCTGCAGATAGTCAAGCTTTTGGCGTATGCCATTAAGGTCGCCTTGCAGGTCGCCATTGCTGTCGTAAAAGCTCCGTTGAAAAATATGGTAGATGATCTCCTCTTTACCAGCGCTTTGCGCCACGGGGTGAATGGCCTTGCTGACGGTGTAGTTTGCACGCACCCCGCAGCAATACAGGAATAGTAACGAAGTAAAGGCTAGTCTGGCTGTTATTTTCATTTTTCAAACGTTGTTCAACTGTCAAATGTAAGCCATCAGCAGCGAAAGAAACAATGATTAAGTTATTATAAAACTGGCGTATCTTACCAATAAACATTGCTTTTTTGGTCGGTTTTCAATCCAAAACCCACGTCATTGATTAATATTCACCAGTATAATGCCAATTCTTTCATTCTTTAAGAAAGATGGAATATGTTCTTTTGCATACTTTTTTTGACCTTACCACCAGGTACACAAAAAATCACAGTTGATGGCAAATAACATATTTGATGCTATTGTTATTGGTTCCGGTATCAGCGGCGGCTGGGCTGCGAAGGAATTGACCCAAAAGGGCCTGAAAACCATTATGCTTGAACGGGGCCGCAACATTGAACATATCAAAGGTTACGTAAACGCTACCAAAGCGCCCTGGGATTTTCCGCACCGGGGCGGCCGTACACAGCAAATGAGCCGTGATTATCCGGTACTCGGCCGTGATTATTTTTTAAACGAAACCAATCTTGATTATTGGGTTAATGAAAAAGAAAGCCCTTATGTTGAAGTAAAACGTTTCGACTGGTTCCGGGGCTACCACGTGGGCGGTCGTTCGCTGATGTGGGGAAGGCAAAGCTACCGGTGGAGCGACCTGGATTTTGAAGCAAATGCTAAAGACGGGATTGCTGTCGACTGGCCTATACGGTATAAAGACCTCGCCCCCTGGTACAGCTATGTTGAAAGTTTTGCAGGGATAAGCGGCGCCCGCGATGGCCTGCCGCAACTGCCCGATGGCGAATTTTTACCGCCAATGGAGATGAATTGCGTCGAGAAGTACCTGGCAGGCAATTTGAATGCCCATTACAAAGGCAAACGGAACATGATAATTGGCCGTACCGCTAACTTAACAAAAGCCTTACCCGGTCGCAGCCATTGCCAGTACCGCAACCAATGTGCTTTGGGCTGTCCCTTCGGAGCTTATTTCAGTACGCAGTCCTCTACCCTGCCGGCTGCTTTTGCAACGGGGAATTTAACGTTAAGGCCTTACAGCATCGTCACCAGGATATTGTACGACAAGGACAGCAAGAAAGCAACCGGCGTTGAAGTTTTAGACGCCCAAAGCAATAAAACATACGAATACTACGCTAAAATCATATTCCTGAATGCCTCAACCCTGAACAGCGCATGGGTGCTGATGAACTCAGCCACGGATGTTTGGCCCGATGGGCTGGGAAGCAGCAGCGGCGAGCTTGGGCATAACCTGATGGACCATCATTACCGCGTAGGCGCTTACGGCGAGGTGGATGGTTTTGATGATAAATACCTGTTCGGCCGCAGGCCGAATGGCGTATATGTGCCGCGGTACCGCAACATTAACGGCGAAAAACGCGACTATATACGTGGATTTGGTTACCAGGGCCTGGCCAGCCGCGAGGGTTGGAGCAAAGATATCGGCGAAATGAATATTGGCGGCGCCTTTAAAGATGCCTTATGCGAGCCAGGCAAATGGTTTTTCGGGATGGCCGCCTTTGGCGAAACATTGCCCTATCACCGAAATAAAGTAACGCTTGATAAAAATAAAAAAGACAAATGGGGCCTGCCCGTGCTTGCCATCGATGCTGCTATACAGGATAATGAAAAGAAGATGCGTAAGGACATGGGTGATGATGCAGTAGAGATGCTGACTATCGCCGGCATAAAGTCGCCGGGCAAATTTGATTCGGAATATAACATGGGATCGGCAATTCATGAAATGGGCACCGCGCGCATGGGCCGCGATCCGAAAACATCGGTATTAAATGAATGGAACCAGGTTTGGGACGCTAAAAATGTGTTTGTAACCGATGGCGCCGCTATGGTTTCATCTGCCTGCCAAAATCCTTCGCTAACCTACATGGCGTTAACGGCCCGCGCAGCCGACTACGCAGTTAAGGAATTAAAAAAAGGGACCCTGTGAAAATGAGATTGAACTATAGGTATGTACTGATCATCGCGCTTTTGCTATCGTCGACCGTGGCGTTGGCCCAGCAGGCGCAGCTGACCGTGAAGGTAATTGTATCATCCAAAATTCCAAAAACCGACTCGTTGGTTATTATGGGCAATCAGCCGGCATTTGGCGGTTGGTTTGATTTTAGCAAAGGCAAAATGAGCAGGCAGGATGACACTACTTTTATTTATAAAGGTTGGTTCCCGGCAAATACCTCGCTTGAGTTTCAAATCACACGGGGAACATGGTATAAAACCGCCATGTACACCTATGGCCGTTACGAGGCGCCAAAAGTACCCTTCATTATAAAAAAAGATACTACTTTAACTATCCGGCCTTCAAACTGGAATGACCTGTTTAACCGCAGCATAACGGGAACGGTAAAGTATTATCATAATTTTGAAGACCACGACCTGAGATATACACGCGATATAATGGTTTGGCTGCCGCCGTCCTACTATAAGTCGCCAAAGAAACGGTATCCCGTGCTGTATGCGCATGATGGGCAGAATGTTTTTGCTCCAAACTCCATTTACAGTGGCGAATGGCGAATGGACGAAACTGCCGACAGCCTGATGCGCGCAGGCAAAACGCAAGAGTTTATCATTGTTGCCATTAATAATACGAAAGACCGCTGGGTTGAATATTCGGGTACGCCCGAAGGCATGGCTTATATCAATTTTATTGTACATAATTTAAAGCCATTCGTCGATGCGCATTACCGTACGAAACCCGATAAAAATAATACCGCCGCAATCGGTTCATCAATGGGAGGCCTGATCTCATTTTATATGGTTTGGCTGCACCCGGAAGTATTTTCAAAGGCAGCCTGTTTATCCAGTGGTTTTGCCTATGATGACGGCCATATCATTAATAGAGTAATGATGTCGGCCAAAAAAATTCCCGGTACCCGTTTGTATTTGGATTGCGGCGACCAGGACCTGGACAAATATTTCCTGGTTGACAATAACGCTATGGACGCGCTGTTAAACAAAAAACATCCTGAAATAAAGCTGATGTACAAAGTGTTTCCGGGCGCCGCCCATAACGAATATGCCTGGGCAAAAAGACTATCTATTCCGCTCACCTTCCTTTTTGGAACGAAAAACGAACAATAAGATGGCCATAACATGCAAAGCGGCCATCACAGATGGGCTGGGTAATTTTAAGATAGAGAATATAGTAGTGCAGGATCCGCAGGATGATGAAGTGCTTGTAAAAATAAAAGCAGCCGGCCTTTGCCATACCGACTATGATTCATTAAGCTGGGGAAAACAATTGATCATAGGCCACGAAGGCGCCGGAGTTGTGGTTAAAACCGGAAAGGATATAACCACCGTATCGCCGGGCGATAAAGTAATATTAAACTGGGCGATGCATTGCGGGCATTGTTTCCAGTGCCTCGAAGGCAACCAGCATTTATGTGAAGTAGCCTCGCCGGTGGCTGCCGGCGGCAACGGTTACACACCCGGCCATGCCGACCCGGCCGGAACAACAAAAGATGGGGTCCCGGTTTTACGCTCTTTCAATATCGGTACCCTCTCCGAATATACCTTAGTTAAGGAAGGTGCGGTGGTAAAAAACGACTCGCAAAAAATGTCGTTCCCGGCCGCAAGTATTATCAGCTGCGGGGTAATGACGGGTTATGGATCGGTGATCAATGCTGCTAAAGTTAAGGCGGGCTCATCGGTAGTTGTGCTCGGTACAGGCGGCGTGGGGCTTAATGTAATACAGGGCGCCAAAATAGCCAAAGCGGGTGCTATAATTGCCATCGACGTAAACCCGGCACGCCTTGAAATGGCAAAACAGTTTGGCGCAACCCATACTGTTCTCGCTGAAAGAGCCGACACTGGTTTGTTAAAAGCAGCTATAAAAGTAAAAGAATTGACAAACGGTCGGGGCGCCGATTACGCTTTTGAGTGTACCGCCATTCCCGAATTAGGCGCTGCCCCGCTGGCTATGGTGCGTAATGCCGGTACGGCGGTGCAGGTTAGCGGCATTGAGCAGGACATTACCATTGATATGCGGCTTTTTGAATGGGATAAAATTTATATCAACCCGCTGTACGGCAAATGCAGGCCGCAAATTGATATCCCCGATATTATTGCGCTTTATGAAAAAAAAGCGCTGTTACTTGAAGAAATGATTACTAACACCTATACATTAAATGATCTCGATAAAGCTTTTGACGATATGCTGAAAGGCAAAAATGCAAAAGGCGTGATCGTGTTTGACTAAATAAAACATGCCCAGATTTAAAACCTTAGAAATATCAAACCCTGAATTTGAAAAAAGTAATTTACGGTTCATTACGGTAAAAACGCCCAACCTTAAAGGCAGGGGCGATATATGTGTTTATGTGCCGCCGCACACAGGCCCGGCTGAGACTTTGCCCATTGTAATTTTGCTGCATGGCGTTTATGGCAGCGCCTGGAGCTGGCCTTTCAGCTCGGGCGTACACCTGAAAGCAAATGAGATGATACAAAAGGGTGAATTGCCCCCCATGATCATCGCCATGCCGTCAGACGGCCTTTGGGGCGACGGGTCGGGTTTTTTAAACGTCGATAACCGCAATTTTGAAAAATGGATTGCCGAAGATGTTCCGGATGCTTTGGTTGAATGCATCAACGGCGCAAAAAAAGAATCGCCCCTGTTTATTTCGGGCCTGTCGATGGGCGGTTTCGGCGCATTGCGCATCGGCGCGAAATATGCGCCAAAATTTAAAGCCATATCAGGGCTCTCATCTATAACCAGCCTGCCGCAGATAAAATTCTTTGTTGAAGAATCGTTAAAACATTATGCACAGGATGACATTACCGACGAGGATGTATTTGAGACCTTCATGCGCCATCGCCGCAATTTACCGCCAATACGGTTTGATTGCGGCTCAAGCGACCTCCTGATCAATTACAATCGCAGCCTGCATAAAAAAATGGAAAAGGAAGGCATCCCGCATACTTATGAGGAATACCCGGGAGGCCATGAATGGTCATACTGGACAAAGCATATCGCCACAAGTTTGAAATTTTTTGCGGATAATTTGTAGGTTGTTGCTGCCTTCGAACTCGTAAATGGAATGCGCAAGCGGAGCAGTATATAGCAACAAGCTCTTTGCATTTCGGGATCAATACCGGCTGAAAATGATTGGAAGTAAAAATTGCGTTACAAATTTAAAAATGAGCGCTAAAAGAACATTTAATTATCATTATACGGTCAGTTTGTGATTTTTTATAAAACAGACGGGCACTTTTTACGTTTAAGGACATATAAATGCATTCTCGCATTTATAATTGTGATAAGGTTTAGGTTGAAAGCCCCCAAGCAGCGAGTGCAAGGGGGCTTTTATTTTGAACCGGCCTAACCAAATAAGAGCGCAAGAATAAAATGTCGAATAATGAACACCGAATGCAGAATATCGAACTTCACTTCATCATTCGATATTCGATATTCAGCATTCGATATTGATATGCGTGCTGCCGGGCGAGGTTAACACACTTTGAGCCGTTACTCCTTTACCAGCTTAAAGTTGCTGCCGTCTGCTACCAGTTTCCATCCATTTACGAGGGTTAATTTCCAGCCCTTGCCTTCAATGGTTTTGGTATCTTTGGTTGATATTCCATCTTTTGCCGAAAGGTAAACAATATGCCAGGCTTTCATCAGGGAGCCGTTGCCTGCGGTTACATCCAGTTCGCCCCAGACGTCTTTAAGGGTCATTGTCGGGTATACCGTTCCGTATGTTCCCAAATCGAAAAGGTTATTGGGATTAAAACCGATATTCATATTTACAAGCGAAATAACCAGGACGGGATTTGCAGTAAATAAGTCGATATATTGTTTTTTGAGCTTTTCGTGCGCTTCGGACTTTAAATTTTCGGAGGCCGTGATCCTTGCGCCGTCATATTGCATCAAACGCTTGTTTATTTCGGCATCTAAATTATCGCCCTCGATTTTTACATGATAATATTTTTTTACCAGGCTGGTAAAATTAAACCCTGAATCTATCTTTAATGTCCATGAGGCATCGGCATCATGCAGCAGGCAACCGTAAAGCGGGCCGGTTATATATGGCGCCGAGCGTATCAACGACTCCTTTTTCTCAGCGCCCTCAATTACCATTTCAAGGTGCTGGCGAAGGGTATTTCCAGGCCGGCCAAGTATTACACCGGTATATTCCGCCAGTCCTTCATTCGCTTCCAGTATTTCTTCGTTTCTAAACGTTTCGGGGAACAGCATTTGTCTTTTTTGCCTGAACATGAGTGCACTTTCGAGGTCGTATTTTCGCTCGTTCTTTGGTTTATCCAGCGCACTTTTAAGGGCCTGCAATTCGAGCAGGAGATATATCCTACCCTCTTTTGCGCTCAGATGATCAGCCGTCGGGCTATGTGCGGGTAACCCGAGCCGGTCCTGGATACGGTGGAACGACTCATGCAGTACAAGGTTTAACCGCTCGTAACGGTCTGCCGGCAGCGGCCAAATGATCATCGACCACTTTTTACCGCCCCAGTCAAAACTCGTATTGGCAATGATGATCGATTTTGGCAAGATCCCTTTGTAAATTTCGCCCTCAGGCTTCAATATGCCACCATCGTCGGGCATGTTAGCCCAGGCAGTTCGGGTATTTTCATCGACAAACAGCATGGGGCCATAGAGCTTTTGCTTCCAGATGGTTTGGTTGGCGCTGGCTTGTTCCGCTTCGCGAAAATAGGCTGATGCCAGCCGGGCTACCGAATCGGCGCGTTGTGCATAGCCCGCACCTATTTTCAGAAACGCCATAAGTAAAAATGGGATTGTACTTTTCTTTGTGTTCATGGTCTTTAAGTGTTGAATTTTTGATGATCCAAGTATCGGTTCAATAAATGACTATCATTAAAACGATTATACCACCTGCTTTAAAAATTATATCAGCTGCAACGTCAAACTAACCCAGGTCCGTTCATCCGGAAAAACCGACATTTAATATAAAAGTTGGCGTAAATAAATTGCAGATATTTAACTTTCCGCATTATGCGCAAGCCTGTTATTCATATCCTGTTTTGGTTAGGTTTCTTTTTTATATGGGACCGCATTGTTTATTTCTATATAGATAATCCTTTAAACCGCCTCTATTTCAGCGCGCTCGATGTAAGCCTTATCGTTGCCGCTTTTTATATAGTTTTTAGCTGGCTGATGCCGATCTATTTTAAAAAAAGAAAGACCGGGTTTTTTATACTGGCGCTTTTTTTAATGGCTGTGGTGTTAAGCGCATTGCATTCTTTTATAATGTGGCTTTTGCTCATTCACAATGTTGTGCCCATACATTTTAATTTTTCATGGACATTTAGTGATCTCCGGTACAATCGCTTTTTCATCGCACTGTTAGGCACCCTAGCCGGATGTATTGTAAAGCTGGCTATGGATTGGGTGCGATCCAGCAAAAGGATAGAGAGGATGGAAAAAGAAAAATCGGTAGCCGAACTGATTTACCTTAAAGCACAAATCAATCCGCACTTCCTGTTCAATTCGTTAAATAGCCTGTATGCCCAAATCGAAGCCGGCTCAAAAGATTCTAAAAATACGTTATCGGCTTTATCCGAATTGCTGCGTTTCCAGTTATATGACTGTGATACAGATTTTATCCCCGTCCGTAAAGAAATTGAGTACCTTAAAAACTATTTTACGCTGCAAGGCATCCGCAAAGACAACTGTACGGTTGAGTTTTTACATGATGAGGTGCCGGGCGAACTAATGGTTGCCCCCTTGTTGCTGGTGCCTTTTATTGAAAATGCATTTAAATACGTGTCGGATAATGATACTGCTCCAAATTTTATAAAAGCGGCCCTAAAATTCGACGGCGGCACATTGTTCTTTTATTGCAGTAACAGCGCCATACCGGCCAGCAGTGATGACGAAAGGCCGAATAAAATTGGCTTAAATAATGTAGTCAGGCGACTGGGGTTGATATATGGCGATGCTTATGAATTAGAAACGGGTGTAAATGATGGCGTATATGATGTTTACCTTAAAATCAGGCTGAAATGATATTGAATTGTTTGGTTATTGATGATGAGCCGCTAGCCCGCATGCATATTGAAAATTATATTGCACGTACGCTGTTTTTAAAACTTGCCGGAAGTGCAAGGAATGCGTCAATCGCTAAAACTATACTTGACAATGAGGCCGTCGACCTTGTTTTCCTGGATATAAAAATGCCGCAAACGTCAGGGCTCGAATTTCTGAGGGAAAACAATGTGTTCCAGCAGGTGATATTGGTAACAGCTTATCCCGAATTTGCGCTTGACGGTTTTGACCTTAATGTTACCGACTACCTGATGAAGCCCGTGACTTTTGAACGTTTTGAAAAAGCTGTTGAAAAGGCATTTGCCAAACTCGCCGGGTTCGAAAACATCAGGAGAATAAAACACGAAATGGGTTTTTGCTATGTAAAAACCGGCCAGCGGTATGAAAAAGTAGTGTTTGATGATATTTTGTATATCGAATCGATGCTGAATTATATTCATATCATTACAAAAACGGGCAAATTGACCGTTTATTCGAGCCTCAAAAACGCGGAAGCCATTTTCCCGAAAAGTATGTTTGTTCGCACACACAAATCATATCTCGCAGCTATCACAAAAATAAGCACCATCGATCTAAAGCACATCTGCATTGGCAGTCATAAAATACCCGTAAGCCGCGGCAACCGGAACAGTATTGTAGAGGCGGCGCGCAAAATGGGGCTACTATTTAGTGATTAGAGGTTGGAGATAGGAGATCAGATCGAAGGTTGGACGGTAATTTGTTAATCACGACTAAAAATCCAAAAAAAAACGCCTTGTTCAACTTTCAGCTTTAACATTTCAACTAATCTCTAATCTCCAGCCTCTAATCTCTATATTAGCTCTCCCATGTCCGAACTAAAGAACGAATTATACCGCCAATGTCTTGATTATGTTCAAACACGTATGGATGCGGCGCAATTAGCCATTAACGAGGCGCAGAAAGCATCGAACGACGATACCAAAAGCAGCGCGGGCGATAAATATGAAACCGGCAGGGAGATGATGCAGCAGGAAACCAACCGGAATTTAACGCAGTTAAACGAGGCGAACAAATTGAAAATAATTTTAAACAAAATAAACCCTGGCGTTGTTAACCACAAAGCTGATTTGGGGAGCGTGGTATTCACAGATAATGGAAATTTTTATTTAGCGATAAGCGCCGGTACGCTTAAAGTTGATAACGAAAGCTATTTTGCAATTTCGCCCGCCTCGCCGGTTGGTTTAATGCTAAAGGGACAAAAAGCAGGCGGCGAGTTTAAAATAAACGATAAAATATACCATATTAAACAGATTATTTAGGTTTTTTTTAAATAACTGCCGGGTATTTGCAATTTGTAACAGTAATCATAAAATATCTATTACTATATTTGGTGTTAATAAAAGGTAGCAAGCAAAAATAGACTTGCTCATTCTAAATTAAATTTTGATGAATATATTCGCAGGAAGTCTTCCTTTTTCGTTAGAGGAAGCCGATTTAAGAGAGCTTTTCGAAGCCTACGGTGAGGTAAGCACCGTGAAATTAATCAATGACAGAGAAACCGGCAGAAGCAAGGGTTTTGGTTTTGTTGAAATGCCGGACGACGAAAGCGCCCAGAAAGCGATCACAGCTTTAAATGGCGCCGAAGTTAAAGGCAGGTCAATTGCAGTAAGCCAGGCAGAAGAAAAGAAACCGAATGATCGCAGGGGCGGCGGCGGTTATGGCGGCAATCGCGGCGGCGGTGGCGGCTATGGCGGCGGCAACCGTGGCGGTGGCGGCGGTGGCGGCTACTCAAGGGATAGCAACCGCGGCGGCGGTGGCGGCGGCGGACGCTGGTAAAATATAAATCAAGTAAAACGCTTACCCAAGCGGCAGGCGTTTTACTCTACCTATTGATAGCAAATCCCCCAAAAGTTTGCAAGTGCTTTTAGTCCTTCAAGGCCTTTAGACGGTTATCGCTATTTTATGGTGCGATCACATGGTTTTGTAATTTTTATTTGATCCTGCGGATTTTTATACAATCCCGCGGCTATAAATCGCATTTTTTACTTTCGGACTTTCAGTCTTTTCCGACCTCCGACCTCCGACCTCCGACCTCCGACCTCCGACCTCCGACCTCCGACCTCCGACCTCCGACCTCCGACTTCCCGTCTCAATTGATCCTGACCGCGGAGCCATCTCTTATCTCATCAGTCGCTTGTTTAACAACCTGGTCGCCCGGTTTAAGATCTCCGTAAACCTCCATCTCGTCGCCTGCCTGAAAACCCTTTTTCACATCCGTCCAAATTGCATGCTTATTCACCACTTTCACTACAAATACACGCTCAGTTGAAGTAAAAACGGCGGTTTTTGGTACAATAAAAGCGCTGTCGTGCGAGGGCAGCGGCACATTTACTTCGGCAAACATATGCGGCAACAGTTTTTTGTCCTTGTTAAAAACGTCCATCTCGATGCGTTCTGAGCGCAATTTTTCATCCAGCGCCCCGGCGATGCGTCTTATTTGCGCGGTAAATTTTTTGTTGGGTAACGATTGCACACTAAAGCTTACCTGGTCTTTGCCGGTTATGCCACCGGTATAAGCTTCAGGTACCGAAACCACCAAGCGCAGCCTTTTCTGGTCCTGCAATACAAAAAGCGGATCGCTGCTTTTACCTCCCGGCCCTACATAAGCCCCCTGGTTAACATTACGTGTGGTTATTACCCCGTCAAAGGGCGCGCGTATTTCGAGGTAATTTAAATTCGCGGCAACTTCTTTATACGATGATTTCGCGGCTTCGACATTAGCGTAGTCGGAATTCTTCTTTGCTTCAGCCTGCTCCAGGTCATTTTGCGAAACTGTTCCGGGTGTTTTGCTGGTATTATAAAGCCGGTCATAAGTTGCTTTACTTGCAAAATAGTTGGCTTCCTGCTGCTTTATGCGCGATTGGGCCCCGGCCAGCTGCGAGTTGATTTCCGGTGCTTCCAATATAACCAATAATTGTCCCTTATGTACCTCCGACCCCACGTCAACTAACAGCGTTTTAACATAACTATTCACTTTTGCGTAAAGTTCAACCTCCTGGTACGGCAGCAATTCGCCGGGAACAGCAATTGTGGTATTCAATACGCCTTTCTTAACAGGCGCCTGTACTACCGCCGGCGTATCGATAGCGCTTTCCTGTTTATCGGCTTGCGCCTGCGCTTGTTTTTCCTTTTTGTCCGGGTTACAGGCGCTTAGTAAATTTATGCCTAAAGCCAGGATAGTAAGGATAATTATCGGTTTATTTTTCATGATGGTGCAAAGGGACATAAAATTTACTTTCTTTATCTTCAGGATCAAGGGAAACGGATGCGGTTGATGTATTGCCTTGTACCCAGGCAAAAACCAGCGGTAAAATTAATAGCGCGGCGAATGTTGAAGCAAATAAGCCGCCAATTACTGCCCGGCCAAGGGGTGCAGTTTGGTCGCCGCCCTCCCCTAAACCTGTCGCTATCGGGATCATCCCCACTATCATAGCCAAACTGGTCATCAAAATTGGCCTTAGCCGAAGCGCTGCGGCCTCGCGCGCAGATTTAAGCGCATCGCCATTATGTTTGCGCAGTTCCTCGGCATTTGTCAGCAGCAATACCGCATTCGAAATAGATACGCCTACCGACATGATCATCCCCATATACGATTGCAGGTTCAGCGTTGCGCCGGTTAATTTAACCAGCATTAAAGACCCGAACAATACTGCCGGTACCGTTGATAAAACCACAAATGACATTTTAAATGACTGAAAATTAGCCGCAAGCATCAGGAAGATCACAATAACGGCAACTAACAAACCGGTTTGCAGGCTATCAAGCGTGTCGGTTAACGTCTGGGTCAGGCCACGTGTTTCAACCGTTAAACCGCGCGGCAATTTTCCTAAAGATTCAATGGCTTCTTTTACATCGTTTGTCGCGGTGCCTAAATCTTTATTGTTCAGGTTGGCCGTTACCGTGAGCATAGGTATGGCGCCAATGTCGTCGTTTTCTCCGTAGGTAGTGCCGGTGGTAATATCGGCTACGTCGCCTAAAACCGGCCGGGCCTGGTTGGCCGTCACCGGTATCTCCCTTAGATCGTTTAAACTCGCCATCTGGTATTCCGGTATTTCTACCTGCACCGCATAGCTTAAACCCACTTTAGGATCGAGCCATACATTTTTCTCGGTATATCTTGATGAGGATGTGGAAGCAACCAATGATCGCGATACTTCGCTTACACTGACACCCAGCTCAGCCGCCCGCACCCTGTCAATATTTATATTAATAGCTGGGTACTTGAACGACTGCCCTATTTGGACATCCCGCAGGTAGTTTATCTTTTTTAATTTATCGAGCACTTTAAAAGCGAAGGCCACGTTTTGTGCTTTGTTTTTGCTTGATATGGCCACCTCGATCGGAGTTGGCGAACCCTGGCTTAATATTTTATCAGTAAGCTCAATTGGTTCGAAAGAGAGCTGCACCGATGGCAGTTCCTTTTTCATCGCTGTGCGGAACTTCTCTTTCAGCTCATCTAAATTTACTTTATAATCTTCCTTTAAATTTACCTGCATAACCGCCTCCTGCGGGCCGGCCATAAACAGATAAATAGGGCTGGTTGAAAATAGCCCCGGGTGCATGCCCACCAGGGCGGATGTTACCTCGATATTTTGTTTGCCGACAAGATTTGCCAAAATCTGCCGGGCCTTAATTGTAAAAAGCTCCGTCCGCTCAAAGCGGGTGCCGTCGGGCGCCCGCAGCCTTACCTGGAAAGTGCCCGAATTTACCTTTGGCAATACATCGCGCCCGATATTATTTAACAGTAAAAAAGCCAGGCCGCAAGCTATTATTGAGTAAACAACAACTATCCATTTGCGGTGGGGCATCATACGGTCAATCCAACGCAAAAACCGTAGCCTGAAGCGGTCGAAACGGCTTAATTTTTTTCCATTTGTTTGCGTCGCGTTTTTTATGGCAAGCTCCTTTTGTTCCCAGGCATCGCCCTCATCCTCCAATGCAAAGCCATCGGCATGGCTTTTGTCCTCGTGCTCATTCTTCATTATCCAGTTGGCCATTACGGGGACAAAGGTTTGGGCCAGCAGGTACGACGTGATCATCGAAAAGCCGATAGCCATTGCAAGGGGCATAAACAGCGCTCCCGGAATACCCTTCATGGTAAAGGCTGGCGCGAATACCGCCAGGATACAAAACAATATGAGCAACTTGGGAAAGGCTATTTCTTTGCAGGCATCCCAAATGGCCAATGCTTTTGGCTTGCCCATGTCAAAATGCTGGTGAATGTTTTCGATAGTGACCGTGGATTCATCCACCAAAATACCAATGGCCAGCGAAAGGCCGCTCAGGGTCATGATATTGATGGTTTGATGAAATAGCGACAGGAAAAATATACCAGAGATGATGGAGGTAGGGATGGTTAATATGACAATTAAGGCCCCGCGTCTATCGCCCAAAAAAAGCAGTACCATTAAACCCGTCAATACAGCGCCGATAGCGCCCTCTTCGGCAAGGCTCTTAACCGAATTGATCACGTATACCGATTGGTCGAATACATACGACAATTTAACGTCCTCCGGCAATAAAGCCTGGAAACGGGGAATGGCTTTCTTCAGGTTTTGTACTACTTCCCATGTGGAGGCATCGGCAGATTTTGTGATCGGCAGGTAAACAGAGCGTTTGCCATTTACCAGGGCATAGCTGGTGGTGATATCGGCGCCATCCTCAACAGTAGCAACATCATGTAAAAACACGGTTTGTATGCCGTTCTTGAACAAAGGTACATCGCCAAAATCTTTTATCGCTTTGATGGAAGTATTGGCCGGGGCAAGATAATTATAGTCGCCGATGCGGACATTGCCGGCGGGGGTGTTCTGGTTATTATCGCGCAAAGCGGCCACAATCTGGTCGGCCGTTAAATTATGCGAGCGCATCAGGCCAGGGTTAACTTTAATTACCACGGTACGGACATTACCGCCAAACGGCGCCGGGGCAACTAAACCAGGAATAGAAGTGAAAGACGAACGTATATAAACATTGGCCATATCAAGCAATTCGTTATTGCTCCGCGTGGGGCTGGAAAGCACCAATTGCCCGACAGGTAAAGTTGAGGCATCAAAACGCATAATAAATGGAGGCTGTGAGCCGGGGGGAAACCCGACCTGCGCCCTATTGGTATAGGCCGTTACCTCCGCAGCGGCCTGGGCCATATTGGTACCCTCGTAAAACGTAAGCTTTATCAGCGTTAAGCCGCTTATATTGCGTGTTTCGATACTTTTTACACCCGAAACAAATAAAAGCAGGTTAACATATTGTTTGCCAAAATAGGCCTCCATCTGGTCGGGAGTGTACCCGCCGTATGGATGCGATACATAAATAACAGGCAGGTTCAGGTCGGGAAAAATATCGATCTTGATCGTTCGCACTGCACTAACACCAAAGAAAAATAGTCCGGCTACTATAACCAATACGGTAATTGGCCGTCGGAGCGCCCCCTTGATCAGTCCCATTGTTTATTATCCTATATTAAAAGTTATTTATAAATATACTAAAATCGCCTGTCGCCGCCGCTTTAAGCAATAAGGCTTGCCAAACATTGTTTGACGCAATATATTGATCGATCTCGGCACGGTTCAGTACAAACAGCGCCTGGGTAAAATCAACAATATTGGCGAGCCCGTTTTTGTAAAGTGTAAACTTTTGGTGGTAGGCATCGGTTGCAGCCTTTACTTCTTCGGGCACCTCATGATAATTTTTCAAGGCGTTGCTTATCCTGGTTTCGGCAAGTACAAGCTGATCGCTCAGCTGCTGGTGAATAAGATCGTATTCATCTTTATACTGTGCCGAAATGAATTTTTGCGAGCGCACCAGGTAATGTACCCTTAGGGGATTAGTTATATTCCATATCATGCCTACTCCCAATAAATAATTGTAGCGTGTGGGGTCTACGCTGGCGCCGTAACTGCTGGTATAATCGCCGGGATTGGTTCCATAGTCAGATTTAAAACCAGATCCCCTGCCCTGGTATGTCCCAAAAAAACTAAACGTCGGGTAGCCGAAAGTGCTGAAGTATTTTGCCTGTTCGTCGCTCACGTTGATGCGGTTTTGGTAAAAACGCAATACAGGATGATTGTCAAAACCGGCATTGGGCTGCGGATCGGCATTGGCAGGGGCTTTTGTTACGAACGCGCTGTCGAGCTGAAAATCCTGCGGCGGAATACCAAGGTATTGCGCAAGCTGGTTGCTTTGCTCCTGTTCTGTTTGTTGCGCATTGGTGAGCGCTATCCTCGCATTTGATACTTCCGCATTTGCCTGCGATGAATCGACACCGGCGTTCAACCCATTCTTTACCCTGGCTACTACTACTTTTTGAAGGTCGATGGCCCGCTCCAGGTTGTCTTCCTGTGCCTTGCTTAGCTGCTGCGCCGCCAGGAGGTTTAAATAGGTGCTCGCCACGCGTATTTCGTGCTGGAATTGTTCCTGTGCCAGGTCCGTTTCATTTAATAAGACCGTTGATTTTTGCACCTTAACTTTTTCGACAGCCTTTCCGAAGGAGAAAAAATCCCAGCTCACATTGGCAAGATAGAGTGCGCCAAAGCCCGCGTTCCAATTTTGGTTGGCAAATATCGGCCCGGATGATGCTACACTAAAGCCCCTGTATCCATATAATGGCCCGAATTGCGAGTTAACAGTGCCATAATCCTGCTGGGCCGAAAGGTTTATATCAGGCAGGGCCTCCGTCTTTGTTTCAGTAAGAAAGGCTTTTGAAGCATTCAACTGGTTTGTCTTTGCTTTTATGCTTCCATAATTTGCAAGCGCAATTTGTTCAGCTTCTTTTAAGCCTAATATTTTTTGCTGGCTTTGCGCCGTTAAATTGTAAACAACGCTGAAAAAAAGTATGATAATAAATTTAAGGTTCCTCGCTGACATAAGTACAATAAAGGGAAGCGCAAAATTAAAATTATGCAGTGTATATATGACACAATATAGGTATTATCACTGTTACTTTGACCGCTGATTTTAATGATGGGGGTGATTACGTTGATTTTTTTCTTTGTCGTTCTCTGGGAGGGTGCAGAAAGCGGAGTTAAAAAAACAAACCTGTCATACGACGGGGTGCGAGGAGAAAACTTTTCGGACAATCAAGCGAACTATGCAAAGTTCAAAAAGTTTTCTCGCTACGCTCGAAATGACATGAAGTTTAGGGTCAAACCACGAGACATTGGTGCTATCTTAACTTTAAATTATATCTTGGTGTGTTATTGCCAATGACCCCGAAATGAGAGCAACACGATTTACAATATTGATTTTTTTCTTGTACTGCAATGTTCCGCTCTTTGCGCAGCGACCTTTTAAGCCCTTCCCGCAGCATATTAAATATTTCGCAGGCACGATTAAGCCTAATCATGTTTCGCAAACACAACTGGATAATTCGGTTGAAATTTTTTATACCCAATGGAAAAAACGCTTTATAAAAAACGTACCAGGCAAAGCGGAAAGCTATGTTTCGTTTGAAGGCGTTGGTAAAAAACAATGCGTATCCGAAGGACAAGGTTATGGCATGATCATAGTTGCCCTGATGGCCGGTTTTGATCCATCGGCGAAAGTCACCTATGATAATTTGTTTCGTTATTACAAGTCGCACCAGGACAAGCGAAGTAAATATTTAATGGCATGGGCGCAGTACACAAACGGCAAAAGCTCGGATGCAACATCGGCAACCGACGGCGATATGGATATTGCTTACTCCCTGCTATTAGCTGATACCCAGTGGGGCAGCAAAGGGCCAATAAACTATCTGCAGGCTGCAAGGGATATGATCAGGGAAATTATGCAGCTTGATATCAACCGTCAAACATGGTCAGTTTTATTGTGCGACGGGATAGAAGCGGAAAGCAAGGATTATTTTGATATGCGGTCGTCTGATTTTATGCCGTCACATTTTAAGGAGTTTGCAAATGTAACTCATGATTTTACATGGAATAAAGTTACCGATGCTGATTATAAGTTATTTACTGGCATGCAGGCAAATTATAGCCCGGATGCAGGGCTGATCCCGGATTTTATTGTCAATATCAATAAAAAAGCTAAACCGGCGCCGCCGCGGTTCCTCGAATCAAAGTACGACGGGAATTACAATTACAACGCCTGCCGCGATCCCTGGCGCATTGCTACGGATTATTTGCTGACAGGCGACAGGCGGTCGAAAGCGATAGTTGATAAAATAAACCTGTGGATAAGGAAAACTACGGATAATGACACCTATAACCTTGCTGCTGGGTACACATTAAAGGGCGATGATATCAGTGGCCGCAATTTTGAGGCACTAAGTTTTGTGGCCCCATTTGCCGTATCGGCCATGGTCGATCAAAAGAATCAAATATGGCTGAACAAAGTTTGGGATTATATGATCGCTTTTAAGCTAAAGGATTTTGACTATTATGACAATACCATCAAACTGCTGGATATGATCATTGTTTCGGGAAATTATTGGGAGCCGCGTTGAATAACAAATATTATGAGTACAAAAGACAAACAAAAGAAAGTTTTAACATCCGAAGCCGAATATAAAAAGGCCATTGCAAGGACAATCGAAATTTTTAATGCCAAAGACGGCACACCAGAAGCGCACGAGTTAGATTTACTTTTGGTTTTGGTAAAGGATTTTGAGGATAAAAATATAATTATACCTAATCCTTTAGATTAGCCTATCACTTTTTTTGCCGCTTCCACCCCACTCGCCAAAGCCGCCTCCACCGTGCCCATCACAGGCCCGTCATATAAATATTCCCCCGCAAAAAACAGGGTATCATCAACGGGCTTGTCCAATATTTTCCGGGCTGCCGGCGATTCAATGGTGTCGTACGCATACGAGCCGCGGGTAAATGGGTCGCTGGTCCAGTTCATAATATCAAACGCGAGCAGTTTACTCTTCAACTCTTCAATGCTGCGTTTAAAAATATGGCTTAATGAGGTTAATGATTGCTGTAATAGCTCCTCATTCGCCAGGTTCTTTTTCTTAGCTGCCGCAGGGCCGCCTAACCAGCCTGTCAATACCGCGCTATGCTGTGGCGCCTGCGTCCACCAGGTTGGGATTGTCTCATCCGACAAGATGAAACCCATTTTCTCCAGGCTTTTGCCGGCTAGGGCTTCGGTAAATTTACCTTCCCAAAAGGGTTCATCAAACTCCAGCAATATTTTTATGATGGCGCCATAGCCCATTTTATTTATGGCATCAATTTGCTTCTTCACTGGCGGGTCAAAGATTACAGCGCCCGTTTCATTTTTCCCGGCCTGCAAAACGCCCAAAGGCAGCGCAATAACAATTTGCGCTGCTTCATAAATGGAGCCTTCGCTTGTGCTAACTTTTACGTTCCCCGGCCGCCACTCAATTTTCTTTACTATTGATTTTAAATAAATAGAGCCGTCCGCATTTTTTAATGATTGGTGCAGGTAGTTTATCATGGCGCCATAACCGTCTTCAAGGCGGTACGACGCTTCCCCATCTTCGTTTTCCCATTCTCGCCGAAGAGCAAAGCTGCTTGCCTTGCGCGTATCGGCAGTATCATAACCCGACGCAAATCTCCTTACCGAATCTTTCAGGCTGCTATATTTACTACCGGGAAATTCCTTTTTCAAAAAATCTTCTATGCTGATATCCTTCTTCAGCTTTCCGAGCTTATCCATCAGCAAACCCCAATCGCCGGTAAAGACGTTTTCATTATCAAAACGCCCGTCGTGATAGCGCCACATTTCGCCGCCCGCATGATAATGGGCTATACCGGCCTCCTTCAATAAATTCAATGTTACCGGCAGATCGCCATGAACAAACTCGGCGCCCAATTCGGCGTTTTTAAAGAACAGCTCATTGTTAAGGGTATGTATCCGCCCGCCGCAGCGGTTTCGCGCTTCGAGTACCGTGACTGTTTTGCCTGCCTTTGCCAGCATATTGGCGGCCATTAAGCCTGCGGCGCCGGCGCCGATGATTAAGATGTCGGTGTTGTTCATTCTTAGTGCAAAACTTGTCAGGCTTTTTTTGATTTCGATAACAAATCTTGTAGCATCATTAAGTCCCCAATCTCTCGCGCCGTCCTTATCAAATTTTCTTTCGTATTTCTCATCGCTGTCGCCAAATCGGTTGGCTCGTTATTTACAGAAACCAAAACATCAAAATATTGCTGCAGGCTGTCATCCTGTGCTAAGGGTATGCTGCCGGCTATGCCGATCACGGGTATCTTTTTACTTTTTGCCTTAACGGCCACGCCGTAGGGGCCCTTGCCCTGGAGCGTTTGCCCGTCAATACTCCCCTCCCCTGTTATTACCAGGGTGCTCTCCCGCAGCGCTTCATCAAAATTTGTGAGCGATAAAAAATAGGCTATGCCATTAACCAGCCGCGCATTAATCCACGTATGCAAACCTGCGGCGGCCCCGCCGGCAGTGCCGCTGTGCTTTATGGCAGCCATGTCTGTCCCGGTTTGTGCGGCTGATACGGCGGCAAGGTTGCGTAAAAAATTATCCAGCATATTTACCGCCTGCGGCGTAGCCCCTTTTTGCGGCCCGAAAACATAAGCCGCCCCCTGCGGGCCAAGCAGCACATTGTTCACATCGCAAAGAATAACCACCTCGCAATCCAAAATCCTTTTATCAAGAGTTGAAGCATCAACTTTATGTAAGTTAACCAGCTCGCCGGGTATGGCCCGGAGGCGCTCGCCTTTTGCATTCAAAAAAGCCAGGCCAAGTGCGCTTAATATACCGCATCCGCCGTCAACAGTAGCCGAGCCGCCCATTGCGATAATGATCTTATTGACTCCTTCATCCAGGGCAAACTTTATCAACTCCCCTGTTCCATAAGACGATGCGCGCAAAGGATCCAATTCATCTTGCTTTAACAGCCTCAGCCCGGATGCATCGGCCATTTCTATTACGGCCGTTTTTCCGTTTTCGACCAACCCGAACGAGGCTTGTATTTTTCTTCCCAGCGGATCATGAACTTCTTTTGAAATTGTTTTGCCCTTGCATGTCTCGATGATCAGGCTGCCGGTGCCGTCCCCGCCATCGGCAATCGGGAAACATACCGTTGTGCAATCCAGCTTGCTTTGCTTTAATCCCTGCTCAACGGCCAAAGCGACCTCCGTCGCATTGAGACTGTTTTTAAAAGCGTTTGGTGCGATGAGGATGTGCATAATTGAGTTCGGATTTCGGATGTTCGATGTCGGATTTATTTAAATGTCCATTGCGGAATCAATGTCGTTTACTTAAGGGTTTACCTGGCATTTTGGCCTCACCTAAACGGCGAAGCCCTCACTCATCCTCTCCAAAGGAGAGGACTTTAACATCGGTACCGTTTTTGAACCCTCTCCTTTGGAGAGGGCAGGGTGAGGCCACCGGCGCGTTTGAGAGAACTTGGCGCTTAACTAAACGACATTGATTGCGGAATGTTTATTTTTCGATATTAATCAAAAATAGTCATTTGTCAGGCTATAACAGCTTCGATAGTATATAAACCATTATCAGCGTGGTAAGCCCCATCAACAAAGTTGCTACCGAATATACTTTCAGCATCGTTTTCATTTCAAGGCTCGAAAACTTTGCTATCACCCAAAAGTAAGCATCATTTGCATGCGAGATCACCATAGAACCGCCGCCCATAGACAATACGCAAAGCAATTTGCCTGTTTCGCTGTTCAAACCTAATGCAGGCAATAGCGGCAACACAATTGATGCCGCAGTTATTATGGCAACTGTAGACGAACCCTGCGCAGTCTTTAATACCGATGTTAGCAGGAACGGGAAAAATATACCCATGCTGCCTAATGCCAGCGCATGGCTAAAATGGTCGCCAATCTTTGTCGCCATCAATATTGCGCCGAAAGCGCCGCCCATGCCTATTATGATCAGTATACCGCCGGCCTTTTCGGTAGACTCGTGCAATAACTTCGCTATCTCGGCTTTTTTCCATGATCGCTTGCAATTAAATGCCAGCAAAACGCCGATCAATAAAGCGATGACAGGATCCCCCAATGCAAATAATACAGCTAAAGGGCCGTGATAAGCAGTTGTCCCGGTTGTTAAGAAAGATTTAAGGCCTATCAATACGATTGGCATGATAACAGGAATACATGAGGTCAGCAACGAAGGTCGGTTGCTGGTCTCATTTACAACAATTTCATCCGCTATTGTTGTGTCTTCGATACCCTTCCCGGCATATCTGGCCCATAAATTACCCACGATCATTGCCGGAACAGCTACTGCCATTCCTATTAATATCAACTTGCCAAAATCAACGCCGATAGTAACCGCGGCAGCGGTTGCGCCGGGATGCGGTGGGATAAGACAATGAACAGACAGCAAACCGGTTGCCAGCGAAATGGACATAACGGCCATTGGAATACCAGTCCGCTTTGCCATAGAGCGGTTTAGCCCGCTTAATACTATAAAGCCTGAATCGCAAAATATGGGCAACCCTACAATGAAGCCCGTGATGCTCATGGCCATGGGCGCAAATTTGTTCCCGAGTATTTTTAAGATCGATGATGCCATTACTGCCGTACTGCCGGTGTACTCCAACAACAGGCCCAGGGTGGTGCCCAATACAATAATTAAGCCCAATGATTTTAAAATGCTGCCAAACCCGTCTTTCATCACAGAGACTACTTCAGTCAGCGGCATTCCAATCCCTAAACCAACCAGCAGGCAGGCAAAGAACAAAGCAAAAAAGGCAGGAACCTTGAATTTGGTGGTCAATATAACGATGAGGCCTATACCGGCTACTAAAAACGCAAGAATATAAGAAAAGGAATGGCTCATGCAGCGGGTTTGTTATCTATTATAAAAGTATCATTTTATTAGATTTATTGAAGAAAAGCGTGCAAATCAAATTGTCGCCGGCAATACACGAAACGTTCCTGTGGAAGGTTAGGGGACTTTTCTTTATATTCTACCAACTAAACATCCCTATGGGATGTAAATATGGGCTAAGGATTCGTCCAATCGGGACGTCTGGTCGGTAGTAAAAATAAAAATAGGTATTGCGTTCTATAGGAACGCCTGATACCCAAGCGACAATTTGATTTGCACCTGAAGAAAAGCCCCCATAGAATGAGTTTCTTTGCTAATATATCAACCAACGGGGCCCCACTGGGAAAATCTAACCGGCCAGGAATATTTGCTAATAGGAACGGTTGAAAATTACGGCGCCTTAAAAAGGGCATTAAGTTCCGAATAGGACATAGCGGTGGAACCAAAATTAAGAATCCCTTCCCGGAGCATTTCTTTTCCCGCCCTCATAAATGCGCTATACGCTACCCTGGCAAGGGCCGAACCCAAACTTACCCTTTTGACCCCAAGATCGGCAAGTTCATTAATAGAAATCGGGTCACCGGTAAGCCCGGCTACAATGTTTACAGGCTTTGGGGCCACTGCATTTACAACCGTTTTAATTTCATCACGGGTCTTCAGGCCTGGGGCAAAAAGTACGTCAGCGCCGGCATCGGCAAATGCCTCGAGGCGCCGGATGGTATCCATGAGATCATGACGGCCGCGGATCAGGTTCTCTGCCCTCGCAGTCAATGTGAAAGGAAAAGATAAACTACGCGCCGCCTCAACTGCCGCCTTAACACGTTCTACAGCCAATTCAAACGAATATATCGGGTTTCCAAAATTACCGGTAGAATCTTCAATTGATCCGCCGACGAGGCCAATGCCAGCGGCAAGCAAAATGGTTTCGGCACATTTTTCGGGCTCGTCTCCGTAACCATTTTCCAGGTCGGCCGACACCGGCAGCCGCGTTGCATTAATAATATCGCCTGCGTTTTTTAGCGTCTCGTCACGGGTTACTGATCCGTCTCCATCGGGTTTTCCAAGCGAAAAAGCAAGTCCGGCACTGGTAGTGGCCAGGGCTTCAAATCCCAGGTTTTCCAGCATCTTTGCAGAACCTGCATCCCATGGATTAGGAATAACAAATATTCCGGGGCGGTCATGGAGCGCTTTGAACGCTTCCGCCCTTTTAAGTTGTGAATTATCCGCCGGTGTTCCCATTTTTTAAGGATTTATTTTTTGAATCGATGTGTCAATTCAAAGTTAGGCGCTAATGCAATCAAAACATAGTTTTACTAGCAATGTGAGAAAATTTCTGCCGGAATGGTCCAACGCAATGTAATGTATCCGGGCACGGTATTATTTCTTTATAAAAATATACAAGTTTATTCCACAAAATTGATAGTTTTAAATACGCTTAGTTATGCAGCTCAAAATACTCAAAACAAAAAAGGATTACCTGAGATCATTGGAAAGATTTGAGGAAATTTTCCAGGCAAAACCAGGCTCAAAGGAGAGTGATGAAGCGGATATTATTGCGCTGTTAATCAAGGAGTATGAGGATAAACATTACTTACTGACGTGCCCAGCCCCATCGACGCCATAAAATATAGAATGGAACAATAACGTACAAACAAAGCCCCGGTAAAAACCAGGGCCCTGCCAAAACGTGATTGCTTAGATTAATTGGTTTCTTTATTTAGCTGATAAGCTGATTATTTGTTTTTCAATATTCCATCCTTCAACCAAAACAGTTGGCGTCACATTACCCAGTTTGGCAACAGGTGCGCTTACGGACACGGTAGTACTTTCGTGCGGGGCCAGTGTAAAATAGTTGCCGGTCCAGTAGCTGGGCATTATTTCCCCGCCATTCTTCATCAGTTGGGGGCGAATAAAAAATGCCAGTTTATCGGTATTATTGCTGAATTGCAGCGTCCATTTGTTTTCGGATATGCCTTTTTCGGCTTTTAGTACTTTAACCTGTACACGCGTAGCAGCCATATTATTAAACCCGGTAAAATCATTACCTGGTGATAGCCAATAAACGTTGTGCGAAACTGTTTTCCCTGCTGCATTTGTTAGGTTTAATACAACAAAACTAATCCCTTTAGTCACGGCCAATATTTCTTTTAATTTGATAGCTTCCTGTGTCCCGGTTTCAGTAAGGCCTATATGGTTTACGCTGAATGACTTTACCAGCTTGCTATCAACGTCGTAAATAGCGGCTTTGACAGTGAAAGACCCGGTTGGATGGTGTACCCGGTTAATCACGGCAACAGTTGAATCATCCTGGTTAAACTGTATGTGCAGTGGTTCGCAGGAATTCTGCATAGCATAATAACCGGCGTTTGGCTCCAGGTACCAGTCATAAATCTGCCAAACAACGCTGGGTAGCGCCGAGTTTAACTTCCACAGCATCACCCCGCCGGTTTCATTCAGTTTATGGCCGTCCGACTCAAATATACCCTGGTAACCAACGGCGTTCATGAGCTGCATTTTATCCGAAAAATTAATCATTGTTGCAGGTTGTCCATAGCGTTTTACCATCTCACTGATATACTTGTCAAATCGGGCGGCGCCTGTACAGGCATCATGGTATCCCCAGCTGTTGTTCAGCGGGAAGGGCAATTTTGTATCCCAAACCAGGTTGGGTATAACTTTGGCAAGCGTGGTATAAGGAGGCTGCGAGGGAATGCCCGTTTCATCTTTAAATACCCAGTCGCGGCCTGCATCAACTTTTTTATAATATTCCTTAGGGTCTGTCCATTGATAGGGCCCGCTGCTGTAAACGCCAGAGGCCATATTATCGGGATAGGCGCCCTTCCATCCGGCGGGCAGTTTTGCGAAGCCCGATGAGCTTGGAATGAAGGGCCGTGTGCCATCAAGATTGATGACGTTATCGCGCATAGCATCATATAGTTCCTTACGGGCATGGCCTTCATTGCCGCCTGTCCACACTAAAAGGCTCGGATGATTGCGGACCCGGTAGATTGTGCTCACCACATTCTTTATAAAAACATTACTTTCCAGCGGCCAGTCAGGCGAGCCTTTAAACTCGCCCTGGGTATCGCCGGTAACCCAAAAGTCCGACCATACCATCTCGCCGTACCTATCGGCAGCGTCCCAAAATGCATCGGGCGGTGTCACGCCCCCGCCCCAAATACGCACCAGGTTAACATTGGCATTCCGGCACAGGTGCATTTCGTAATCATACCGGGCCGAATCGCGGTTCACCATCATATCGGGTACCCAGGCGCCGCCCACAAGGTGTACCCGTTTACCGTTTACATAAAAATCGCGGCGCACAAAGCCTTTTACTATAGCAGCCTGCGAGCTTACCGTGCGGATGCCGAATACAAAAGTGGTATCGTCAGTTATGCCGGTACCAACGGCATATTGCAATCGGATGCGGTATAGGTTGGCCCTGCCATAACCATTAGGCCACCACAAATGCGGTTGCCGGATGATCAGCTTGCTTATCTTGTTTGCATTCAGATCGACAACTGATGATCCGTTAGCAGCGACACTGATGTTTTGAGAGAATTGCAATGGAAGGCCAGTAAAGTTCTCTGGCTTTATATTAACTATCAGCTTGCCATTTTGAGCAGTTTCGCTATAGTTTGATAAAGTAAGGCTTAGCGATAGCTTAGCCACACTTGTATCAGGCAATTTAGGCAGATCAGTCACCAGTTTAGGGCGCCCTATAGTTACCGCCCCGGTCGTACGCAGGTATACCGGCTGCCAGATGCCCATGTTGCGGTCGCGAACGGGAGGTATCCAGTCCCAGCCCGCGGAGCAAAGCATGGTTACGTTTTTGCCGATGTCGCCGGTAGGGCCGCCGTTCTCATAAAAAGGCCCTAAAGCTTGCAACTGTTCCTTCGATGGATAGCCCGGATAATCCAGCGGGTAAATTTTCACGGCGAGTGCGTTTTCGTTCCCGGCTACCACAGCTTTCGTAACGTCCAAATTATAATCCGCAAACATGCCGGCCATTTGCGTGGAATCGGCTATCTGCTTTCCATTAACCCAAACCGCGGCGCGATAATTTATTCCTTTAAATATTAATTGAAAATGCCGCCCTTTATCGCCGGCCGGTATTTTAAAAGTGGTGCGGTACCAATATGGTTTTTTCCAGGGATTTGGGTCATTGGGCAAATAGCTGTACTGTTCCAGGTTATATTCCTTATTAAACTGATCTGATGCATCGGGTATCAGCATATTGTTTAATCCCTGGTATGGATCGGGATAAATATGATTGGCTACCAAACCGGTCAGCACGGTTGAAGGCACCTTAACCGGGAACCAATAAACAGGCGACTGATATTCAACTTTTGACAGTTCGTTACCCCCAGCGCTAACCAGTGCAGACGATTGCAGATCGAAATTTGTTAGCTTAACCTGCTTTACAGCCCGGTCTTGTGCGAATAAAGTTGCGGGTAAAAAAGAGATAACAAACAGCCCGAAGAACAGCGGGCAGATCAGTTTTTTCATCGATTAATTAATTTTTTAAAAAAGATGGCATTGTCTCTTCGGGCAGCTAACGTACATTCCCGCCTGCCGCCTGATCGTGTCACATCTACACAATTTACGGTTGTAAATCTACTTAACTAAAACTAAGGCTATATTGTACTAATTTACCGTTTTATTATAAAATTTGCTACGGAATATTGATGAACTATTAAAAGTAAAACTTTTATAGCTTAATTTAGTATAAACGTTTACTGCATTGTCTGTTTACTTAACAAATATCCGAACGCAATTTGCACCTCCTATAAATATGCAATTTCAAAAAGCTAAGGCATTTATTTTAGACAAGCTGGAAAAGGAATTGCCAAAAGAACTAACCTACCATACGTTAGCACATGTTAATGATGTTTGCAGCGCCGCAGAAAACATTGCCTCGCTGGAGCGCGTGGACGAATATGAGATGAAATTGCTGCTTACCGGGGCTTTGTTTCATGATGCCGGTTTTATAAGCGGACCGGATTGTCATGAGGAAGAATCGTGCCGGATAGCCGCCCGCTATTTGCCCGGTTATAATTATTCGCCCGAAGAAATTGATAGGGTTTGCGGCATCATCATGGCCACAAAAATTCCGCAGTCGCCCAAAAACCATCTTGAAGAAATTATTTGTGATGCCGATCTCGATTACCTTGGCAGGGACGATTTTTTTCCTATCAGCGATGGCCTGCGCACTGAGTTCACAAACGCCGGCCTGGTGAACAATGAAAACGATTGGAATAAGCTACAGGTAAAATTTTTTGGGCATCACCATTTTTTTACTAAAACAGCCATAGAACTGCGAAAGCAGAAAAAGGAACAGCACCTTGCCATCATTAAATCAAAAATAACGTAAGGTCCTTGTCAGTGTTTCTTTCCCGGGTTATTTTTCAACACGATCACAGGCTCAAACATATCCCAGTTTGGCACAAAACCAGGCTGGTTCACTAAACCCCTCCCGCGGGTCGAGAAATTGCCGAGTATGATATCCTCACTTCCGTCATGGTCAATGTCGCCAATGGTCATCGTCAACCACCGGCCGTAGCTGTTTATCGGCATTTCGTACGCGGTGTAGCTGTTTAACGCGGTTTGTTCCAGGTAAGTAAAGCCCTCCTGCGGGTGATATTTAAAGTCTGCAAAAAAAGCGATTGCTGCAATGTCCAGCTTGCCATCATGGTTAAAATCGGCTGCTATCGCTTTGGTACAGCCGTCGATATGGTAAAAATAGATTTGTTTAAATTTCCAGTTGCCCTGGTTTGTAAAAATATATACCCCGTGGTAAGGTTTCAGCACCTTCGAAAAATCGCTGTTATCGCCGCAAGTGTATAATATGTCGGGTTTGCCATCGTGGTTAAAATCGACCAGCTGGAAACTGCTTGAACCATATACTGGCGGGAAACGCAGCAATGTTTTCGCGATAAAACCCCCTTTATGGTCGTTTAAAAACATCCGTATCCCTTCGTCTGCCTGGGCAAACAGGCACATCACATCGGGCCAGCCATCGTTATTAAAATCGCCGGTAGTAAGTTGCTGTGCGCCGGCAATGTTGCTTATAACAAGCCGCTTAAAAGTACGGTCCGGTTGCTGCCGGAATAAATAAAGGCCGCCCTTATCGTGCCCGAAACCACAGGTTATATAATCCATCAGGCCGTCTTTATTAAAATCAGCCATTACCGTTTCCACCGGGCGGGGCAGGCTATCTGCGATCAAAACAGGTTTGCTATTTTTCTTGTCGAGGCTTATGATCGAAACGGTCCCTTTTGAAAGGTTAACCGGCGGGAGAGTACCAATACAAGTAATGACAGCGGAATTCGAGCCATCAGGCGATTTATAAAAGTTTGCGCCGGTCACCGGGGAATCAAAGTGGTAAACCAGCTTTTTGTCCAGGTGCGAATCCCACTCATACAAATTGTTCGCCGCATCACCCGAATAAACTTTGTGGTTTAAAGTATCAAAGGCCAGCATGGTCGTCATCGCCGGTTTGGTGCGGCCTGTCTTTTTGGGCCTTTGTGCGCTAAAAATCGCCGCATCATGTAAGGGGGCAACGGCTGGTTTGGGGATTGTCAGCGTAACCGGGGCCAACGTTTTATAATAGGTTACTATCTTTTGCCAATCGCTGATGTTAATTACCGAGGCCTCGTCGGTAAAATATTCGCCTATGTAAGTCTTTATACCAAGGTGTTTACTCATGGCGGGTAATACACCATTTACCCAATCTGCCCTGTCGATTAAGGAGGGTGCAGGCCATTCGTGACAGCTTGCACAATATTTTTTACTTAATGTTTCACCGTCCGCAATGTCGGCTTTCTCACCGGTAAGGGGTGCAGTATTATTATTGCAGCTGTTTAAAATAGCAATGAAGGCGGTAATAGCAAAAACTATTACCACCCGTATGCTTCTATTAAATTTTTTTAGGTAAAAAAACACCCCCATAGTTAACTCTGTGTAGTAACCGTTTAGTTAATTACGTACCACGAAGCAGAAAGGTGTTTAAAATATATGTTAAAACATGTTTGTCACGAATTATTTACCTTTAAAGCCATTTTCGAGGATCACAAAAGGCAAACCTTTTGACCAGAATGGTTTTAAACCTGGTTGTATGATATAACCGGTGGAATAATTACCCAGGATTATATCCGGTTTTCCATCGCCATTATAATCAGCAGCTTCCATACTTAGCCAGCGGCCCTTTTGGCTGATGGGGATAGCATGCGGTTTAAACTCAAATGGCTTCACCTGCTCAAAATATATAAAGCTTTCGGCCGGATCATTTTGCAAATCGGCAAAGAAGGCGCTGGTTGCTATGTCCAGGTCGCCATCCCCATCAAAATCGAGCGCTATCGCCTTGGTACAACCATTAATCGGATAAAACCATTGCTGCTTAAAACTCCAGTTACCTGTGTTTTTAAAAATGTACAGCCCATGATAGGGTTTCAGTATGCGCGAATCGCGGTAATTGTAGCCGCAGGTATATATCAGATCCGGATTGCCGTCATGGTCAATATCGGCCAGTTGAAAACTGGTCGACCCATATACGGGTGGAAAAAGAAGCAGGTTTTTTGAAGTAAAGCCACCTTTATGATCGTTTAAAAACAGCCATAACCCTTCGTTTCCGCTGCCAAATAAAACCATTACGTCTTGCCAGCCGTCATTATTAAAATCACCGGCTACTGCCTGCACGGCCCCGGGCTGTTCAGAAATCGTTGTTTGGCTATAGGTATGATCCTTATTTTGCTTAAATAAATATATACCGCCTTTCAGATGCCCCTGGCCTAAAATTACCAGGTCATTTAAACCATCATGGTTAAAATCAGCTTCCACAGTTTGTACGGGCCGGGCCAGCTCACTTGCCAGCAGCGTTTGGCCGGCGGCGCTATTTTTTGAATCCAAATCAAGCTTTATAACTTTACCATTGGGAAAGTCAACCGTTTGCAATTCGCCCACGCAGGTCAGTAAGGCAGAATTATTTCCCGATGCATCCTTTTTGAAAATTGCGTTTACAGCAGTTGACGGCAAGGTAGTCTCCTTGGCCATTTTCAAATTACTATCCCATTCGGTTAATTTGCTATGAATGGCATCCGAAGTATATATTTTGTGATTGTTCGGATCAATTGCAGCCATTGTTGTAACGCTGTTATAGCTCACCGGCGCCGGGGTTTTAAGTGTAAAGCCGGCCCAGTCGTTTACCAGGGGAATTGGTTTTTTCCCCTCAAGCAACGTATCGGGCGCCGCTTTTTCATAATACGACACGATGGTTTGCCACTCCGCAAGCGATAACCCACCGGTATCCTTTTCACTCTTATAATAGCCGCCGAGGTAGCTGGAAATTTTCAGGTAATGTGACATTGAAGGCAGCGTATGAAATTTCCATACATTTTTATTAAGCGCATTTACCGGAACCAGCGCATGGCATTTTGTGCAATTGATCTGGGCCAGGTTTTTGCCATCGATCATAACATCACCTGTAGGCGTATAAGATTTGTTGTTGCTGTTGCAACCACTGATCATAAGGCCCCCACATAAGAAACCAATAAACAGGACGATTAATAAAGTAAAAGTGAAGCTAGATTTCAAGTTCATAGTATATTATTGAAATTTAATTGGTTAACTTTAATTTCCCCCAAATAAAATCTCCAATCTGCTTGCCTTGTACCGCACCCAGCAACGAGCTGTTGAGATAGTGGATGCCGCCGTAAAACCGGCTCATTGCAGTTTCGTCAGATGCCTGGATAAATGAGTTAAAGTGGCGCTGCTTACCAATGTAGCGCATATCGCTGGTATCCTGGAAGGCAAATTTTTCACCAAATAAATGGGTAAGCACCGTGGCGGATGCCGCACTTATGGTGGAATGGCCGGCTGTATACTCGGGGAACGGAGGGGTTTGCAACAAAGGAAGCCATGTATGGTCAACTTTTTCATTAATATTGGTCACCGGCCTTGCGTAGCTGTAATGATATTTTACCTGCCAGCAACAAATAAAAGAATCGAATAAGGCTACCGAAGTAAGCGCGTAAGCTTCCGCGGTTTTTACCGCATCGGCATGCGTTTGCCTGCAGGCAATTGTAGTGATCCCTATCCAGTGGCCGCCCGGCGTTATTTTTTTATCGGCAAACATCAGGTGTCCGCTATGCTGTACCACAAACGGATTGTCGTCCCAAAATGCCGCTATTTCCTTTTCGTCGCTGGTCAGGGTTTTGTTTTTATTATAAACCTCCATATACTGCTTAACATACGGGCTAGTCTTGTCTTCACTATAAGCAGGAGGCGCGGGGGGAGAAAATTGCGAGGAATTATCCACTGCAAGCACTTTCATATCGCCCCAGCAAAATTCTACGCCATCCATATAATCAGGCGGAGTTGGCCGCCACTTGGCCGGACCGTTCTCGCCGAGGTATTTTGGCTTGCCGCGGGTTTGTGGATAATCATCGACGTTGGCCCGTTTTAATATCACCTGTCCTATTTGTTCACCGAACTCAACTGAACTCGCATAGGTAGAATCGTCAAGATTGTCCTTGTACATGGCATAAACCTTGTCTTCATACTTTTTCAGCGTATCTATTGAAAATGTAACCTTATGGGCAACGGTGAAAAACGCTTTGGTAGCTGCCAGCGCGAAATTGTAATTTTTTCCTTTCTGAGGCTCGGGTGGTTTTCCAAAGCCTTTCAGCTGGGTGATAATCGAATTGTACTTCGGATCAGCGTAACGCATTGCCTCATACGATGCGAGTGCCGTATAGCCGTAAATACGCGCCGCGACCGGAGGCGTAAACACATCGTAAATTATAACCTGCGTTAGCTGGTCTTCGTTCTCATGCAGCACATCGGCATCTTTTAACAATACGCCCTTTTTTTGGGGGCTGCAACCGGCGATCATTATGATACCGGCCAGCAGTATTAACATTTTAAAACATTTCATATCTAAATCAATATTTAATTTATGGGGATATTCCTAGTGTGACCAAAAATATCAGTTATTTTAACTGATTTTATATTATTATCGATATTAAGAGACCTTCCGGATTGCGACAGGAAAGACGAGCCGTTATAAAATTCCTGTTTACTTATTTCGCCATTTTTATACGTTATCATGGCAAACATATCCAAAGGAGCTATCTTAATAGTATTCACCGGCCTCTTCAATTCAAATATCTTCATAATATCCCTGTTTTGGCTGGCAGCTATCATGTAGCTGCCTTTCGCACTCCGCAGTTTTACCAAAGCCTTACCGTCACCGGGAATGTACAGGCCGCTCTGCTGAATGGTAAGCGGTTTAAATCCGCCTTTTCCATCGCCTTTCAGTACCAAACCGTTAAACGCATCGTATCTTCCGGTCCCAACCTCGGTCCCATAATCGTTACCGCTTAGTGCAACATCCAGGTTGCCATCTCCGTCAAAATCGTCAACCACTATTCCGCTCAATTGCGATATTTGAGCTTCAATCGGCAAAGGTTTTATAGTAAACCGGCCGTTACCGTCATTTTGCAGATAGCATGATTGCATCGTATTTGCCTTCAGCCTTATCGCCCCTTTGCGCATCTCCGGCGTTATCACGGAGTCCATTGTAGCCACTGCATACGATTTATAATTCTGAAATTTGACACGCATGCTTATCATCTGCTTAACAATATCATCGCGCGTGTTAGCAGGGAATTCTTTCAACTCGCCATCCTGGTCTTTCAAAAAAAGCGATGGAAAAGCGTCATAGCTGCCATTATTGTCAAAATCTTTCGCGGTAATATAAACAGGATATTTGTCTGTTCCCTTGTAAAAGGTATTTAAGCCTACGTTGCCAACAATATAGTCAATTTTACCGTCATGATTAAAATCTCCGGCTGCAATCGTATTCCACCAGCCAAATTTTTCACCAATTCCGGTGTTCGGGGTGACGTCTTTAAAAACGCCATGGTCATTTTTTAAAAATGTGACCGGCATCCATTCGCCTGTCAGTACCAGGTCGGGCCAGCCATCGTTGTCAAAATCCGAAAAAATAGCATCACATACCATCCCTACATTTTCAAGGCCTTTTGCAACAGTTTTCGTAACATCTGTAAATTTTACGACGCCATTTCTGCTGTCGTTTCGCAGAATCATACTTGAAACCGGCTTGGGGTAATGCCATGGCTCAACCCGGCCCGATACGAAAAGATCAAGTTTGCCGTCTTTATTATAATCAACGGCCTTTACACATAATTTGCTTGTAAAGTTTTTCGGCAGGGCATCAACCGCCTCCTTAAAATTACCCTTTCCATCGTTTATGTACAATCTATCCTGGTAATTAGGCGAGCCGGGCGCACTTTCGTATCCCCCGCTTGCCACATACAAATCAAGATAGCCATCGCCATTGGCGTCAAATAACAATAGCCCTTCATCTTTCACGCGCACCATGGGGGTGTTTGCGCTTTTAGGCAATAAATCCCGCTGAATGAATTTGCCGTCGGGCTGTTGCAGGAGCACTTGCGCAGGGTATTTCGACGTACCGCCGACCACCATGTCGTCAAACCCGTTACCGTCTACATCGCCCACTGCGACTGCCGGCGTGTACTGCGATAATTTATGGGGTATCAGTTTTTGAATATTAAAATCCGCCAGGTCATCTTCCTGGTGTTTGTAAGAAACGCCGACCGCCCTCGTTACATCCCGGAATAATGATTGATTATTTATTGGCGGCCGGTTAAATGTATAAGTTTCTTTTGCATTGGCGATATTCACATTCAGCTGCTGGTTGGCTTTTACATTTCGCAATGTTTGCTTTTTGCCGTTTTGCCACCTGATCACTACCGAATCAAGCAAAGTATCTTTCCCCAATCCAAAATGTGCTATGTTTTGTATAGTTGATAAGTATCCTCTAAATGGCGTGTTTTCATAAACCTGGTGTTTACCGTGGTTATAATAAATATCCGCCCAGGCCCCTATCCCATTCCGGTTTAATGGCCCGCCCGTGAATTTTATATGCAGATAATGGCTGTTGCTTTTATCTTTTTCCCTTAACGTATTTTTGTAGATCAGCGCCTCGTCATTAATATTGTTTATCACAAGGTCCATATCGCCGTCATTGTCCAGGTCGGCATACGCTGCGCCGTTTGAAAATGTCGGAACGTCTAATCCCCAGTCCTTCGTAACGTCGGTAAACTGTAGATTGCCGTTATTTTTAAAGCCGTAATTGGGAATTTTTATGATCGGTATCTGGTCTAAAATCTGCTTTTTCGAGGCCACGAGGTAAGCTTCCGCCCTAAAAGTTGTAAAATCATGATCAGTCACGTCGCGGGGGTAACCATTAGTGATCACAATGTCACGGAAACCGTCATTGTCGAAGTCCGCTATCAAAGGGCACCAACTCCAATCGGTTTGCGACACGCCGCTTAAAAAGGCCGTTTCACTAAAAACAGGTTCTCCGACCGAATCGTTCTGCCCAGCCCTCGGGCCCTGGTTAATTTGCAGCGTATTGCGGTTATACTGGTACTGGTAACCGTAAAAGTCAAAGTTTTTGTATGTCTGGTACGAATTCGAACTCATGAACATTTTTTTCCGGTAGTTGTCCTCCGGAAACATGTCCAATTCAAAAACATCAGCCAGGCCGTCATTGTTCAAATCTTCGATATCCTGCCCCATTGAACTGGTTGAAGTATGTTTAAAGTACTCCTTTGATTTGTCGGTAAAAGTACCGTCGTGGTTATTAATGTATAATATGTTATCGGGCAAAAAGTCGTTTGTAACGTATATGTCTTTCCAGCCGTCCCTGTTGATGTCAATCGTAGTAGCCGCGTGGCCGTAACCTTCAATCAAAATACCGGCTTGTTTTGATACATCGTGAAATACCGGGTGTTTTAAAACCGGGTCCCAATCGTTCCGGTAGAGCCTGCCCGTACTTTTGCCGGTTCCATTCTTTATTATTGGCCTGAATGAGCTCGTGTTATCGGATGATTCAGCGTTATTGACGGTCAGATACATATCCAGGTCGCCATCATTGTCGTAATCAAAAAATGTGGCCATCGTTGAATGTACCTTTATGTCGAGGCCGTATTCTTTAGCCATCTCCTTAAAACGGGGAACGCCGTTTTTATCCGGTCCCTGGTTGATATAAAGCAGGTTTCTTCTTTTTAAAGAGTCATTAAGCAAAGTATTGCAAACATAGATGTCCAACAGCCCGTCATTATTAATATCCACAACGGCAACGCCGCGGCCCCATCCGCCCTGTCCGCCAACGCCGGCTTCTTTGGTAACATCTTCAAACTTCATGTTACCCTTATTGAGATATAGCCTGTTTGGCACAGCGTTGCCCACCAGGTATATGTCCTGTAGGCCATCGTTGTTAAAATCGCCTATCCCGACACCGCCGCCATTATAAATATTGAGTTTGTCTAAAGGATTTATAGAGTCGTTCTCTACAATTTTGTTATCGAAATGCACTCCTGAATAGGAGGAAGGAATAAGTTCGAAAAGCGTTTCTTTTTTTTTGCAGGAAATGAATAAAATAATGGTTAAACCGTACAAAAGTAACCGCGAAACTTTCATCAAATTAATATTTAGGGTATCCGCTTGCTGCGGATAAACTCATCTTCACAATATCTCTGGTTTTATAAGTACAGAAACCACAATAGCAACTACGCGGCACACAAGTATTGCCGTAATTGGCTTCGTCGTAAAAACTGCAGGCTAAGTTAAAAAAAAAGAGGCGGTGATAATTATCACCACCTCTTTTTTTTAAATATTATCCGTTAGTATTTCGGATTTTGTTTCAATTTACCTGCTTCAATGTCAATCTGGCCCAGAGGTATTGGGTACAGCTCGTTTTTACCCTGTGTAAATGAGTGTCCATCTAACACCGGGTTTTGTATACGGGTATCAGCGGCGA